>JACCDG010352443.1_pt1 | contig 16899 bp, 17 predicted proteins | sample 7442471 | NCBI WGS metagenome assembly JACCDG01 (sample SAMN15323444, study PRJNA562643) | freshwater metagenome | isolation source: river surface water | place: USA:Blue River Watershed | collected 2017-08-17 | reverse complement strand
TCAATTTAGCGCAATAAAAAAAGGGTTCCGGAATTTTCCAGAACCACACGATGAGTTAATAGAAGTTTTCGAGTTCAAGCTTGCGTCTTTCTGCAGCTTTTTGATCCTGTTTCCAGTTCCAATAGTGCAAAGCAATGGCCATGATGATGCAGATATACACAACAACAAGTATTCCAATAAATACTACGTTCCATGTAATATCCACACTACTTCCTCCTGGTCCGTATAGTGGAGGGCCACTGTAAAGACCTGGGTTTATATCTACATACAATATAGATAGTACAGTTCCGATGCAAAATGCCAGAACGAATTGGGCAATTCTTTTTAAAGTAAGATACTTTTTCTTCATATGTTTCCGTTTTAAATTTGAGTATATTATACTACTTTTTAAGTATACAGTCAAATTAGTCCGTACTCGAAAAAACCTTATTATATTTGCTATAATGCCACTATCGTGGATATCAAACAGCATGCAAAACTGAAATTACCAAATACCCCTGGTGTGTATTTCTTTCGCAAAGGAAGGGAGCTTTTATATATCGGAAAAGCTACTTCACTTCGTGACCGCACTCGTAGCTATTTTGCTAAAGATCTCATTGCGACTCGCGGTCCTTCAATTGTGGATATGGTATTCAAGTCCACCAAGATCGATTTCCAAGAAACCGATACTGTTTTGGAGGCGCTTATTCTCGAAGCCAATTTGATAAAGAAACACCAGCCGTACTACAACGTCAAAGAAAAAGACGACAAGAGTTGGAACTACGTCTGCATCACCAAAGAAGATCTTCCAAAGGTCATGCTGATCCGCGGCAAAGAAATTGATTTCGACGCGAAAGAAGCGATGGGATTTAAGTTGAAATCTATTTATGGGCCGTTTACATCCGGTGGCGCGTTGAAGGAGGCGATGAAAATCATCCGCCGTATTTTTCCGTACATTGATGCGAGTTCTGCAAAAAAAGATAACTATCATTTCTACCGCCAGCTCGGTTTGACTCCGACGGTGAATATTGACGATCCGATAGAAAAAATCCAGCAGGATGAAAACTGCAAAGCGTATTTTCGAAATATCAGAAATATTCAGTTATTTTTCGAAGGTAAGAAAAAAATCATCATCAAGGAACTGACGAAACAAATGATGGCTTTTGCAAAGAAACAGGAATTTGAGCGAGCAGGTGAAATCCGCCGTCAGCTTTTTGCGCTTGAGCATATCAATGACGTTGCGCTGATTAAGAATGAAAAAACGGGGTATGTGATTCCTGGAGAGCGGCTGTTTCGTATTGAGGCATATGACATTGCGCACATGAGCGGTAAGAACATGGTTGGTGTTATGACGGTTATTGAAGGTGGGGAAGTTGCAAAGAGTGAATATCGTAAGTTTAGTATTCGTACTCAGACTGGCAGTAATGATATTGGTTCGCTTGAGGAAGTATTGTCTCGGCGTTTTCGTCATACGGAATGGGGTATGCCTGATTTGGTTGTCATGGATGGTGGTGAAGCGCAGCTGAGAATTGGCAAACAGGTTTTGAATCGGTATCAGTTGGAGGTTCCGGTTGTTTCAGTTGTAAAAGATGACCGTCATAAGGCTCGTGAGATTCTTGGCGATGAAGCAATGGCAAAGAAACACAAGAAAGCGATTATCCTCGCGAATAGTGAAGCGCATCGATATGGGATCGCTTTTCATAAATTAGAACGCGCAAAAAGTTTTTTGAAGTAGTATAATAATTCCATGATTAGAGTTGGAGTTGTTCGCGGTGGCATCAGCCATAAATATGACGAGTCGTTGCAAAGTGGCGCGACTGTTTTGCAGGTGCTGCGCGATCATTTTCCGATGACCTACAAGCCTGTTGATGTTTTGATTACCAAAGATGGTACGTGGCATATTGCGGGCCGACCGATTAATTCTGACCAGCTTCAGAAGGATGTTGATGTGGTGTGGAATGCGCTCCATGGTTCGTATGGCGAGGATGGTGGCGTGCAAGATGCGTTGGATGCGCTTGGTGTTCCGTACACTGGTTCTGGCCCGGTCGCTTCGGCGATTGTGAATACTTCTCTCAAGGATCGTGCGCGGGAATTGGACATTAAAACAAGCGATGAATATATTGTTCCTGACTATCGAAGCCAGGTGGAATTGTTGCCGGAAGTGTATCTCAAGGAACATGCGCAGAATATCTTTTTGAAATTTTCTCCTCCGTGGAATGTGAAGCATCGTGAAGGCGAGGTTGTTCATGCGAAAACTCGCGGGGAACTTCTTGAAGCACTTCGTAGTGCTTCCGAAAAACCGGGCGATATTATTGTTGAGGAACATGTGCATGGCAAGCAGGCTTCTGTTTTAGTTACTGATAATTTCCGTGGGAGAGAGGCGTATACTTTTTTGCCAATTGGAGATGTTTTGAGCAGTCATCAGAAAAGTTTGATTGAAAAGCTTGCACAATCCGTGCACCGGCATTTGGGTTTGCGTCATTTTTCTGAAATTCATTTTAATGTCACGCCGAAACATGTGTATCTTTCAAAAGTATCAACCAGTCCGAGCTTTGGCAGTAATTCAAGCGTTCATGAGGCTCTCAGTAAGGTTGGAGCCCATCTGCCGGACTTTGTAGATCACGTCATACAAATGGCTTTTGGCAAGGGGAAAGGAGGCCTGGAATAGGTTGCAAAAAATATAAAATAAGGTAAGATTATGGAGTTCAAATAAACAAGGGCCCTTAGCTTAGTTGGTAGAGCGCCTCATTTGCAATGAGGAGGTCATCGGTTCGAATCCGATAGGGTCCACAAAACTACAGAGACGCCACGCGGCGTCTTTTGTTGTAAAAAGCCAATTATATGAAACTCGTATCCATCAACATCGAAGGCAGCAAGCACCTCCACCGGGTCATTCCATTTCTCCGCATTGAAAAGCCAGATGTGATTTGTGTGCAGGAAATCATGAGCGCAGATGTGACGTTCTTTGGCCTTGAGCTTGGCATGAAGGGCTACTTTGTTCCGATGGGATATGATCTCCCGACAGGTCAGACTGGTTTGACCGGTATTGCGATATTTTCTAAATATCCGATGAATGAAATCTTCAAGGACTACTATGTTGGTTCTGAAGAAAAAGTAATGAAAGTAGACAAGAGTTCTCCAAAGGCATTGCCGCTGACAGTGCAGAATGCTGTTCTTCTGTGTGTTATACAAATTGGAGACACTCGTTTCCGCGTTGCGACAACGCATGGTCCGTGGACTGAAAATGGCGATACGACGGAATATCAACTTGCAGATTTTGATCGCATGATTGAGATACTTGAAAAGTCAGGACAATTTATTTTAACTGGCGATCTGAATGCACCGCGCGGGAAAGAAGCATTTGCGAAACTAGCTGAACGGTATAAAGATAATATTCCTCCGCAGTACACGACAAGTCTCGATCAAGATTTGCATCGCGTAAAAGGATTGCAGTGGATGGTGGATGGATTGTTTACCACACCTTCGTATACAGCAAAGAACGTGCGTTTGATTAGCGGTGTGAGCGATCATATGGCGATTGTGGCGGATATTGAATAAGTAGTGGAATAGGTGAAGCGCCGGCCGTAGGCCGGCGCTTTTTAATTGAAACACAAACAGCTTTTTGTCTAGATATTGTGGCGTTTCAGGAGAGGAGTATACTTGTTCCATATGCAACACAATCCATTCGAAAACGCCCTTGAACAACTCAAGCGCGCAGCTTCATTGGGAAACTTCCCAGAGGCTTTTATGAGCCGAATTTCACGTCCAGAACGCGAAGTCATGATAAGTATCCCCGTTGTCATGGACGACGGTTCTACGGCCGTTTATGAAGGCTACAGAGTGGAACATAACAACGCCCGAGGCCCATACAAAGGCGGAATTCGCTACCACCAGGATACTGATATCAATGAAGTCCGAGCTTTGGCATTTTGGATGGCTTTGAAGTGCGCCGTAGTGGATATTCCAATGGGAGGAGGAAAAGGGGGTATTACGGTAGACCCAAAGAAACTCTCAAAATCAGAACTTGAAAAACTCTCACGTGGATGGGTTCGTGGTATGGCAGATATTCTTGGGCCCAAGAAAGATGTTCCAGCTCCGGATGTAAACACCACACCAGAAATCATGGCATGGATGACTGACGAATTCGCAAAGATTTCCGGAGATACGACAGGCGCGACATTCACCGGCAAGCCACTTGATAAAGGTGGATCAGAAGGACGAGGAGCAGCGACAGGTCTCGGAGGATTTTATGTCTTCGATGTATTGCGAAAGCACTACAACCTTCCAGAATCTTCTACCGTGGTTATCCAGGGTTTTGGAAACGTTGGAGGACATGCTGCGGAAATTTTCACTGCACACGGACATAAAGTCATCGCAACTTCTGATTCAAAACATGCAATCATAAAAGAAGACGGATTGGATATTGCAGCACTCGCAGCGTACAAGAAAGAAAACGGCAAACTTGAAGGATTCCCAGGATCACGAACAATTACGAATGCAGAACTTCTTGAACTCGCATGCGATGTATTGATTCCAGCTGCGCTTGAAAACCAGATCACAGAATCAAACGCAGGAAATGTGAAAGCAAAACTTATTCTCGAACTTGCGAATGGACCGCTCACTCCGGAAGCAGATGAAATTCTTCTCACAAAAGGAATTCCTGTCGTGCCAGATATCTTGGCAAACTCAGGTGGCGTAACTGTTTCAACATTTGAATGGGAACAGAACTTGAAAGGTGAGCGATGGACAGAAGCAGACGTAAACACAAAACTCCAAAAAATCCTCGACGAGCAGTCCAATGTTATCTACACAAAAGCAACCGATCTCAAAACCGACCTTCGTCGAGCTGCGTTCATCGTTGCTCTTGAGCGAATTCAGAAAGCGATGGGATACTAGTGGTTGTTTGGAATGAAGTTCTGGGAGAAGCCTCAGTATGCACTTTGGTCCGCTCACCAGTTCGCGTTCCAAAGTGCATACGTCGGCATCATGAAATCTCATCTCCCAGAGTATTTCAATCTCAAATTTTTACGGTAAAGGGTGGTGACTGAAATATATATGGCAATAAGCAGCTCAGGGCGCGAAGGTGTACTTTGCAGCTTGCGAGGAATCGAGCAAGATGAAAAGTACACCGGCAGCGCTCTCCGAGGACTTTTATTCCGAAACGAAACTAATACAAAAAAACCACAGCACTCAGCTGTGGTTTTTTGTATTAGACTGATTTAACTTTGAGGTTTGTTTGTTTGTCTTTGTTGATTTTTGGAAGTCTGATGACGAGAAGTCCGTGCTTTTCGATTGCTTCTGCTTCTTCGGCTTCAACTTCGGCAGGAAGGGAGATTGTTCGAGAGAATGAACCCCAATACAATTCGCGAGTAAAGAAATCATCATCATTTACCTTTCGAGCCTGCTCGCGCTTGCCGCGGATGGTGATCATGTCGCGAGTGATAGTGATGTGGAGATCTTCAGGACGAACACCAGCAACCATTGTTTCAACATAGAGGTCGGAAGTGTTCTGGTATACGTCCACAGTCAACTGTCCTTCTTCCGCTTCCTGTTCCATCCAATCTTGCTCTTCTGTTCGAAGGTGGGACTTCGCTGCAGGGAATTTCTTTTCTACTGGAGCTTCGATTGAGATTTCTTCTTCGAACTCATCGTCTTCAAGATTTACGCTGCCAGTGAGACGCTCAAAGAAAGATCTTTTTTTTGTCATGTGGTTTTAAGAATTGTCCGATGCATTGCGATGCTGAGCATATACGGATGTAACGTACATTGCCTCGCTCATGCGGCGAACTTTTTCAAATACTAGAATGCTGATAATAGATACTACCCAGAGAACAGCGAACACTTGCAGGAAATTTTCTCCGTTGTTCTTCATTATAAAAAAGTTAAAGACTGAGTGCAAGCCGATTGCGAGCGCGAGACCGACAAGCATTGACCCAAAACGAATTGTTTTGTTCTGAAAGAAGGCAAGTCCCATCATCAATCCGACGAAACCAGTCGTAATTGAGTGGAGTAATGTTGATCCGAGGAAGCGCAGGTTCGTAGTAAGCAATGTAACCGTCGTGTCCTGCATTCCAATCGGTCGAATGAGATAGAGTGTGTTTTCAAACGCTGCAAACCCGAGTGCCGCCGTCATACAGTAGACTGGATAATCAATCGGCTCCTCGATAAAGTCTGAAGCATAGGCAATGATTCCGAATGCGAAAAGCTTTAAGATTTCTTCACAAATTACCCAGGCTACTATGAGTGTTGTGTAATCGGTAATTCTGCCTTCGAAGAATTTCTGAATCGGGATAACGAGCACAACCATCAGCATTCCGGTAATAAACGTAAGGCCGACGAGCGTGAGGGGTGGTTTCTTGATGTCATCTTCCTTGATCCAATACCAGAGCCAGATAATCGAAGGAACCATACCGCCGACGAGGGCGATAACGAATGTCATTGGATCTTGAGCGAAGTTAGGATTCATTTTGCGGCCACTTTGTTACCATCAAGAGTCGACCCTGTGTAGGAAGCAAACTCCAAATTTCTTCGGTAACAAACGGCATGAGGGGGTGGAGCAGCTTCAAGAGATCATAGAGTGTCGCGAGCAAAAACTGCGCGCGTGAAGCTTTCTCCGCATCCGTACCTTCAGCAAATATTTTTTTACTATCTTCAAGGATCACATCAGCAAGGGAATGCCATGCGTAGTGATACAACTTTTCAGAAACAATATGGAACTTATACTCAGAATATTCTTTTGTGACTTCAGCTTTGATTGTGTTGAATTCCGCGATAAGTGCAGCATCTTTTTCAGTCCATGCTGAAAAGTTTTCATCGAGCGTCACGTTTTCAGTATTGGAAAGGATAAAGCGGGTGATATTCCAGAGCTTATTACAGAAGTTTTTATAACCCTTAATCTTATCTTCAGAAATTTTTGAATCAGTTCCTGCTGAAGTTCCGACAATGAGTGCCATACGTCCTGCGTCAGCTCCGTATTTAGCAGCAATATCGAGCGGATCAATTCCATTTCCGAGCGACTTGGACATTTTGCGTCCTTGCCCGTCTCGAACAGTACCGTGCAAGTACACAGTGTGGAATGGAATATCTCCGAGAGCGTAGCCTGTCATGAGAATCATGCGGGCAACCCAGAAGAACAGGATTTCGTAGCCAGTTTCAAGCACGTCTGTCGGGTGATAGATGCGGAGGTCTTCAGTTTTGTCTGGCCATCCAAGTGTTGAGAAAGTCCAAAGGGAAGATGAGAACCAAGTATCGAGGGTGTCTTCGTCTTGCTTCCAACCATCGCCAGCTGGAGCTTCAAGTCCGGTATAGATTTCTTCTCCTTTATACCAAACAGGCACGCGGTGTCCGTACCAAATCTGTCGTGAGATGCACCAGTCGCGCAAATTATCGATCCAGTGAAAATATGTCTTGTCGAAATAGTCAGGCATGATTTTAATCTGCCCGCTTTCAACGGTCTTGCGCATGATTTCTTTGAATGTCGTTTTTGAACCGCTTGGAATACCAGTGAGGTTTGAGTGGGGAAGTTCGAATTCTTTGTTTACATCCACGAACCACTGCAATTTAGGTAATGGTTCGATAATACCTCCTGTTCGTTCAGCAGTACCGATATTCTGATTTACGTCTTCTTCCTTTTCAAGCAATTCTTCATCTCGAAGCCACTGCACGATAATTTCACGGGCCTCAGTTGTTTTCTTCCCCAAGATATTTTCACCGCCAACTGACATCTTTGCATATTCGTTGATGACAGGAATTTTAGGGAGATTGTGGCGTTCAGCAATTTCCCAGTCAGTCATTGAATGGGCGGGAGTAACGCCGAGTGCGCCGGTACCAAAGTCTTTTTCTACTGATTCATCAGCGATGATCTTGATATGAATTGGAACGCCGCAAAAAACAGCATCGTATTCTTTGCCGACAAATTCCGCGTAGCGAGTATCTTCAGGGTGAACTGCAACGGCAGTATCACCAACTTTTGTTTCAGGTCGGGTTGTTGAGATTGCTATAGGGAAGTCTTTCGAGTACTTGAAAGTGTACATCTTTGACTTTCGTTCTTCGTACACAATTTCGTCATCAGCGATCGTTGTCTGGCCTTTTGGGTCCCAGTTCACGATGCGATGTCCGCGATAGATCAATCCATCGTCGTACATCTTCTTGAACATGGTATTCACCGCACGATTGCGAGCAGCATCAAGCGTAAATGCTTCTCGTGACCAATCACAAGATGCGCCCATGACTTTCACCTGAGAAACGATAGTATCATGACTGTCCTGAGCAAATGCACTAACTCGTTTGAGTAATTCTTCGCGTCCAAGGTCGTGTCGTGATTTTCCTTCCTTCTTTTGGATTTCTTTTTCTACTTTTGATTGAGTTGCAATTGCAGCATGATCAGTACCAGGAAGCCACAATGTTCGGTAACCCTGCATTCGCTTGAAGCGGATCATAATGTCTTCAAGTGTGAGCATCATTGCATGTCCCATGTGCAGTACACCCGTAACGTTTGGGGGAGGCATCATGATGGTAAATGCTTTTGCGTCGGGAGCAGTTATTCCGGCTTCTACACATTTGTCTGGATTAAAAAAGCCGCTGGCTTCCCAGCGTTGGTACACATCTTTTTCAGTAGCCGCAGCATCGTAGGCCTTGAGGAACTTTTCCGGAATGTTTGGAGGGTTTTCCATATGAATTGACTATATCATATACGCTATACTGTATCAAAATTGACTTTAGAAATCCTTCATGTTTAAATTATGAAAATTTACAATATATATGGCTCAAAACTTACAACCCATTGTCCGCGAAAGACGCTTGGATCTGATTTTGGATTCATTTAAACGAATAGGCCCATTTACCTCATTCGAGGAAGCCTTTGAAAATTTTAATGGAATCTTTTATCGCCACGAAAAGTCCGCACACCAGCACAACAGTAAGATTGCCGTTCAGACAAAAGAAACATTGCCGATGACATTTCCGAAGCCTATTCCACATTCTCAGTTTACTGGGATTTGGTATTCGATTATGATTGGTCATGCAATGTTGTTTACTGAATGGGGAGCATTTGCGCTCTACATTAAGAAAAAAAATGTGTACTCTGAAATTAAAGAGTATAAAAATGCAGCCCAAAAATCTATTGTTCTTGAGCTTGCAGGGGCAGATGGTAGGAAAGTATGGGATCTAGAAACAACTACTAAAACCGATTGCGCGTGACTTCATTCAGTTTAACGCATCAGGGAACTTTAGTAACGAAACGAGATGCTATGCATGCTTTTTTTACGCTATTGTTTTCCAGCGACATGGTTTGTTCTGATAGAGGTGTGGCCCGCAATCTCATGGCCAATCTTCTTGAAGAAGTTACCCAAGACGCAAATATTCACAACCAGCAGATTGATTTTCATGGCTATACAGTTATGGATTTTCATTTCGATCATCAAGATTGGACTGAGGTTGTGTATGACTTTGAACTTGGCGAGCATAATCCTTATCGGATTTACCACATAGTAACCAAACACCAATATTTTCTTATTGGTTCGCAAGGGGCTATCGAAGTGCACCAGATTGTAGACGATAAGTTTATGAAAATTGAGTATGACCTCTATAGGAAAAATCAATTCAAATCACTTATTCTTCTAAAGCCTGGAGCTGACGGTAAAGATGTATGGGGCGTTCCAAATACAGCAAAAGAATTTTTTTCTGATAACACAAAATCAGGAATAATTTCTCCACACTAGCAGTTAGATTATAGTTTCAAATTTCCCTCAGCCTTTATGGTTCGAGGGAATTTTTTTATGCGAAGTGACTTTAAATAACCAGCGAGCGTGATCATGAGCGCATTGTCTCGGGATAGCATGAGTGTTGGGAAATGGATTTTCAGATTCGGATTGAATTCTTTTCCTCTGCGGAGAAGTTCTGACCGAAGCCAAAGGTTTGCGGAAACGCCGCCACCAACAACGACTGAACTCGCTTTGTATTTTTGAACTGCCTTAAGTGTTTTTACCACCAATACGTCTACAACAGCATCTTCGAATTCTCGTGAGAGATCTTTTTTACGGCTATCAGAAAGAGTTCCGCCCATGTCGCGAATCGTATAGAGAACTGCAGTCTTTAGTCCTGAAAATGAGAAATCAAAATCACTTGAGTGAATCATCGGGCGAGGAAATGAAAATTCAGAAAACGCGAGGGTTGTTCGGCCTTCATGCGCAAGCTGGGAAATCTTTGGTCCGCCAGGATAGGGAAAGTCCATCATGCGTGCAACTTTATCGAATGCTTCACCTGCTGCGTCGTCGCGCGTTGCGCCGATAAGTGTGTACTTGCCAATATCTTTTACCAAAACGAGTTCAGTGTGTCCTCCTGAAACCAAGAGGGAAATCAGAGGGAACTGAAAACTTTCTGAAGAAATGCTAAAGGTTTTTGCTTCAGGAATTGCGACAGATAGGATATGACCTTCCATGTGGTTTGTTGGGATAACGGGAATATCAAAGAGGAAACCAAGAGCTCGGGCGAAATTGATTCCTACCCACAATGTTGGTTCAAGTCCTGGTCCGGACGTAACTGCAATTTTATCGATCTTCGGTGTCTCATATGTTTGTACGAAATCAACGATTACTGAAACCATTTCCGCTTCGCGTTCAAGAAGCTTGGTAAGTTTTTTTAATACCTTTGGATCAATTTCTTTTATTTTCTTGCGCTTCTTGAGAAGTTTGCTGTTTTCAAGTGCCGCAATGAAAAGCGGAACGATATTTTTCGCATGTTCACGCTTCGCCATCGCAGGGAAGACGCCGCCATATTGTTCATGGAGTTTTGTCTGCGAGCTGAGTTCATTTGCGAGAATTTCAAAGTTCGTTTTTGTTTTAGTTGGAGACGCCTTCAAAACGGCGATACCAGTATCGTCGCATGAAGATTCAATACCGAGGATTATTTCTGTAGCCATACAATTACATTCCTTTCAATACTTTAATATTCGCACCAATAGAATTCAAACGTTCTGCAATTTCAGCGTAGCCGCGTTTAATGGAATACACATTTCGAAGTGTTGAAGTTCCTTCTGCTGCAAGCATAGCAATGAGAATAATTGTCGCAGGGCGAAGAGCAGGAGGGCATACAACCTGTGCTCCTTTTAATTTGCTTGGACCAGTAATGAATGCACGATGCGGATCGGCAAGGGTGACTTGAGCGCCAAGGCGGTTGAGTTCAGTGAAGTAAATCGCACGGTTTTCCCACATCCAGTCATGGATAAGCGTGGTGCCTTCCGCTTGAGTGACAATAGGAACGAAGAACGGCAAGTTGTCTGTATTGATACCGGGATATGGCTGTGCAGTGATCTTGTCTTCCGGAGCATGAAGCTTCGAAGGCATGACAGTGATGTCCACCAGTTCAGTTTTATTATTGAATGAGAAATATTTTTTTGAATGAGTGAATTTTAGCCCCATATCTTCGAGGACCAAAAGCTCGCGTCGTAAGAAATCAATAGGGCAGCGGGTAATCGTAAGTTTTGATTTCGTAACGATTGCAGCAGAAAGCCACATCATTGATTCAATTGGATCTTCGCTGTTGCAGTATTCGATCGGCTTGTTGATGTTTTCCATTCCGCGAACACGGAGCGTGCTTGAACCTACGCCCTCGATAGATACGCCAAGTTCCTGGAGGAAGAAGCATACATCCTGCACCATATAGTTTGCCTGGGCGAAGTGGATCACTGTTTCTTCTGGAATCTGAGCTGCAAGGAGGAGGATATTAATTGTCGCCATGTCGCTTGATTCATAGAGTGTGACTTCTTTACCCACAAGCTTTGAATGACTTACTTCGTATGCAGTATCAGTGGTTTTGATTTTCAATCCCAACTCCTTCAATCCAGCTTCATGCGCTTTGATAGTTCGCTTTCCCATCTTGCATCCGCCAGAGTGAGGAAGAGAGAATGACTTGATCTGTTTTCCAAGTGCTCCAAACAAATAGAGTGATACACGAATTTTCTTCGCAACATCTGCATCCATATGTTTGAGGTCGAATTGTTTCGGAGGAGTGATCTTGAGAGTATTTTCCTTGGTCCACTGCACATCAACGCCGATAGATTTAAAGAGTTCAATCTGGCGGAACACCTCTTCGATTTTAGGAATGCCATTCAAAATGGTTGTTCCTTTGTTGAGAAGGGCAGCAGGAATAAGTGCTACTGCGCCGTTCTTTGAAAAGTTGGTTTCGATAGTACCTGAAAGTTTTCGTCCACCTTCAATCTGGAAGTCTACTGAGTCATCTGAAAGAGACATGATTTTTCGATCAAGCACATCGCCGATTTTTGCTAGCTGGTCAACGGTCAGGTTTTGTCCTCCTGATTCCATTCGAGCAACTGCTGATTGGGAAGTGGCAAGCGCTTTGGCAAATTCTGCCTGCGTCATGCCGCGCTGTTCGCGGAGCTTCTTTATTAGGAATCCGACCTTCTCTTGTTCGCTATTTGAGTCTTTAACCATGTCTAGCATTTTATATCATATATGATATAATTGCAATATGTTACAGATCACCGAAAACAAGGATCTCTCTGGATTATCCACATTTCGCATGCAGGCTGAGGCCCGCTATTTTGCGCAAATTACAGACAAATCTGATATTACTGACGCATATTTATTTGCTGAATCACATGCAGTTCCAGTCGTCGTTCTCGGTGGCGGTTCAAATACAATCTTCGCTGAACCAAATCTAGAAGCACTCGTTCTTCAAATCGCTATTTCGGGTTTTGAAAAAACACATGAACAAGGTGATACGGCAATTTTCAGTTTTGGAGCTGGCGAAGCATGGGATGACGTTGTTTCCCGAACAGTGGAACTTGGTTACACGGGTCTCGAAGCACTTTCAGCTATTCCTGGCTCGGTTGGCGGTACTCCAGTTCAAAACGTCGGCGCATATGGTGCAGAAGTCGCTGATACGATCGTCTCGCTTGATGCATACGACACACTTCTCGGCGGATTCGTAACGTTTCTAAATGAAGACTGTAAGTTCGGTTACCGAAATAGTATTTTTAAAGGCGAAGGCAAAGACCGTTACGTAATTGTTTCTGTCGATTTCCAGCTTGAAAAAAAAGAGGCAACTGCGCCGGCATATCCAGGCGTTGCTACATACTTTGAGAAAAAAGGAATTACTAAGCCAACGCTTCAAGAAATCCGCGAAGCGATTATTGAAATTCGTAAAAACAAACTTCCTGATCCAAAAGAAATTGCATCTGTCGGTTCGTTCTTCAAGAATCCATTTGTTTCCATAGAAAAGGGAAATGAACTAAAGGCTGCATTTGAAAAAGCAGTTGTATTTCCGGCCGATGAACAAACAGTAAAAGTCGGTGCAGGTTGGCTTATTGATACGCTTGGATTGAAAGGAAAAGAGTTCGGTAATCTCCAACTCTATCCTAACAATGCCTTGGTGATTGTAAATAAAGGTGGCGCGACTGCTGATGAACTCAAAGCACTTGTCTCTGATATTCAGAAACAAGTGCGTGAGAAATTCGATATTGAAATTGAGCCCGAACCTATTTTTGTGGAGTAGTAACTATTCCGCGTTCAGCAAGTGCCGCAAGGATCAAAGTAACAACTTCTTCGAGGTTGTTTTTTTGAGTGTCTACAATCAGATTATAATGGCTTGTGTCATTTATGTTATCTATATCGTAGTATTCCTTGAATCGTTTATAAATTGAACCTTCTCTTTCAAGAGTTTCGTTCTGGACCTGCTCAAACGTTTTATTTTCTCGTTCAGCTACTCTCTGAATTCTTTCTGTTTCTCCGCATACAAGCATGACTTTAAATGAATCGGGGATATAGTACCAAGCAAGCCGTGATTCAAAAATAAAATTGTCATGTGTCTTGCCGTATTCTCCAACTCGAGCATCAAGCATCTTGTCGTAGTTCGGATCTTCTTGGCAGACTTTTTCAAACTCATTGAGTGTCATGTTTGCTTCTGCTGCCATCTCGCGGAACATGTTTCCACTTGATTTGAACTCGTACCCTAAAATATCAGCGAGTCGTTTCGCTGTTGAGCTTTTACCAGTACCTGCCAAACCGAATATAGTTATTTTTGCCATGAATTCCTTTAGAATACACCACGAGCTGGTATTTTTCAAGGACACCATTGACTATATGTCAAATATATGGTAATGTGCGGATAATCTTTAAAAAATCTATAACCAATTTCTAAACGAAAAATATATTATGAAATCAGCCACAGTAGTAGTATTGTTTTCTCTTTTGTTTGCCTTCTCATCGAATGCCCAAACTAATGATAGGCCAACAAGTCAGGATAGTCTGGATCTCTACAACAATACAGTTAAAGTTCTAAAGTACTACCGTGATAGAAACTACATGAGTGAAAATTCATCCTCCTCATACGGTATCTATGTAATGAACACTAATGTATTTGAAGAATTACACGAGGCCTTACTTCGTTTTATTGCATTGGATGGTAACGTAACCCATCCTGGTATTAACGGTATAAAAAGTACAGACAATTTACCATTAGAGGATTACTATCGAAAGATAGATAAAAATAAGTTCTATCAGAGGGAAACGTCAAATTGGATACTTGATACTCGAGCACCAATGCAACTATATGACAGACGTATATTACCAACAGCATCCTATTTCTTTCTTAATGAAAATACTGATGATCCAATGTCTGGTGATGCAGTAACGATTTCGGGTTATGATCCAATAGCGATAAAACCCGAGCGCATGCTTACCCCGGAAGAGCGAGTATTGCGGCAAGAAAGATATGGAACAACTACTGGCCTGTCAAAAAACATTGTTAGTCCGGTTAAACAGCAGCAAAAAAAAGTTGCAGCAACTAAACCTACAACCACTGCTAAAGCACCTATGCCGAAACAGAAAAAAAGTGTGGTGGTTAAGTCTTCAACTGACGCTACTATTTTTGCTTCTGATTCTGTGTCATTTTCTATTGGTGATGTCAAAACATATGATCATGATATTGTTATGGTGGGTTTATACCGCAATGGTAAAATCATCAAGATGTTTCCTCAGTTTGAGCTGAAATTAGAGCCAAGCGAATGGAAAGCATTCAGAGTTCCTACTGGAATAACTGTCATTATCAGAGCAATTTCCGAAGGCCAGGTTTCCATGTGCAGTATCAGTGTTCGCCTCGCAGACGGCAGACAGTTTGATATGCAAACAAGCAAAGGGAAAAGTATGACCGTTAGGATTGAAAAAGAAGAATTATAACTACACATTTGTTTACGAAATACAGTATGCCAGCTTTTAAGTAAGCTGGCATTTTTTTATTTGAAAATAGTATTGTGAAAGACACAATATTGCATGCCGAACGAACGTTCGGTACAATAGATGGATGCATAACGAAGCTTCCTACATCAAAAAACTGGCAGACTTTTATAAAAAGCAGCGACGCATGCCGTCGTACTCCGAGGCTGCGCGCATCTTTGGTCTTCGTTCCAAGGATTCTGCACATCGTATCATTTCTCATCTCTGTTCGATGGGAGTTCTTTCTAAAGACAAAAGTGGCCGTATGATCCCGAATGAAATTATGTTCCAGAAAGGTCCGCTCAAAGTTCTTGGTTTAGTTGAGGCCGGATTTCCCACTCCAGGAGAAGAGAACTTGCTCGATACGCTTACCCTCGATGATTTTCTTATCGACAATCGTGATGCCAGCTTTATGTTGAAAGTTAAGGGTGACTCAATGGACGATGCCGGTATCAAGGAAGGTGATTTGGTAATTGTTGAACGCACTGAAACTGCCAAGCCTGGCGAGATAGTCATCGCTGAGGTGGACGGAATGTGGACCATGAAGTATTTACGCACCGAACGTGGTATTTCCCATCTCGAGCCTGCAAACAAGCGCTATAAGCCAATTTACCCCAAGGAAGGCCTGCGTATTGCCGCCGTGGTCAAAGCAGTAGTCCGTAAATACTAGCTATGATTTTGCATGTAGATGGAGACGGATTCTTTGCTGCCTGTGAGGTAGCCAGACTTCCACATTTAAAAGGAAAGCCAGTTGTTGTTGGAGGCGATCGAGGCATTGCCTGCGCAATGACATACGAAGCAAAGGCTTTGGGTATTCATCGTGCCATGCCGATTTTTAAAATAAAGAGAGAATTTCCTCAGGTCACGATTGTGAATGCACACTTTGAGTTGTATCACATGTATTCAGAAAAACTATACAGCGTGATGAAGCGATTTACTTCACGAGTTGAGCATTACAGTATTGATGAATGCTTTGCGGAATTCACCGAAGAAGACATGGAGAAATATGGTTCGTGGGAAGTAATGCTCCGTACTATTAAAACTATTGTTCAGCGAGAGCTTGGCATTACATTTTCATTCGGTTTAGCGAGCACAAAAGTGTTGGCAAAAGTCGCATCGAAATTACAGAAGCCAGATGGATGTACTGTACTTTTTGATGAGCAAGTAATTGAAATACTGAAGCGAATTCCTATTGGAAGCATTTGGGGCATTGGCTGGCGATTGGGCGAGCAATTTAGAAATCGCGGCTGGCAGTATGCGTACGATTTTGCCCGAACAAACGATTTTGATATCAAAAAATATGCCAAGCCGATTCAAGAAATGTGGAATGAATTGAATGGTCGAAGCGTCATGCCGGTGCGTGTTGGAGGAAGACATGAGATGCAGAAATCGTTTCAGGCTGTGCGCACGTTCAGTCACGCAACGAGCGATATTGCTTTCATGCGTTCCGAGCTTTCGCGTAACATAGAAATCATTTGTATGCGATTGCGGGAAAGTGGGCAGTATGCCGGAGCTGCTTCAATATTTTGGAAGCATGGTCTGCGAGACTACACTTCTTCAAGTATGCGATTTCCAAAACATACGAATAATCCAAGCGATATGTTGGCGTATTTGGAAAAAGATATTGCGGGTTTGCACGAACGGGGAATAGTGTACCGCGCAACAGGAATTACCGTCATGGAACTTAGGG
>JACCDG010926612.1_pt1 | contig 16905 bp, 17 predicted proteins | sample 7442471 | NCBI WGS metagenome assembly JACCDG01 (sample SAMN15323444, study PRJNA562643) | freshwater metagenome | isolation source: river surface water | place: USA:Blue River Watershed | collected 2017-08-17 | reverse complement strand
TGAAAGGCGTCTATCAGCACGCCTCTCGCCAGCACTTGCACCGCTACTGCATCGAATTCGATTTCCGCTACAGCAATCGTAGCAAGCTCGGCGTGGATGACGTGGCCCGCTTCACCAAGATCGTAGAAGGCGTTCGCGGGAAGCGGCTCACGTACCGTCCAGCTGATCGGCGAGTCGAAAGCGAAACAACCGCGCAGTAAAAAGCGGCGCCGCTCAAGGTGGAAGAAGTCGTGGCGGCAAAAGCGTGTGAAGAAGCGTCAGTGATTCACTTCGCTTCCCACCAAAGGTAGCGATTCAGTAACCATGCTAGTCTTAGTTTTCCTCTAGCGAGGTAAGGCGTCGGTTGACGCTGCCCAATGGGAGGGCGGCTAGACACTGCACTTGCCGGAGTAAGGGTGATCCGGTTCGCGACCGGACCCCCTATAGCTCGGAAGGCCGTAGCGCCGTCATGGGAAACCATGGCGGCGTTGCTCTTTTATGTGCAACGCGGTTAACGGACTCTGAATTTTCGCGGAAATGCGTCAGTATCCGACGAATTGCCGGAGTGAATCCGGAGCGTAGTCGTCGAAAGCTGACGTTATCTCCTGAAAATATACCTTGCATTAGGGGTGTCACCGGCATAAATAGCGTCCGTGCGCCTCGGGAAACGGTCACTGCGATTCGTCGCACACCCCTCGGGGACGAGATTAAGGAAGGGGCGCGCCCTAACAGGCGCGCCCCTTTTCTATGGCCTGATTCGCCCTGTTGATAACGCCCAGACTACCGCCCTCAGGTAGAGCGTCTCCTTTACACGGAGGGTGGGCCTAGAAGGACGTGCAGTCGTTCCCTCGCCACGTCCAGCTTGAGATGACGCCGTTCCTGACCACGATGTTCGTTTGGCAGCTGAGGCCGACGTTGACGGGCGCGCTGCCGCCGACTTGGTTCGTGTAGTAGGTGTTGCCGATGCGCTGCGTTGTGTAGGTCGGCGCCACGCCAGGAATCACGACGTTTCTGTTCGTGTTGTAGGTCAAAATGCGCGTGCCATCCGGCGCATCGTAGACGCTTTGAGGTGGCCCCCACGAGGCCACCAGGGCAGATTCGCTGGAGCCTACCCAGCTGTTCAGTACTGCCTCGTAGTTTGCTGTTGTCGCGCAGCCGACCGTCGCCAAGGCCGCAACTAGCACCGCAATGATCTTTGCCCTCATACGCACGCTCCTCCCTGACGGACGGCTTTAGCGGCATCTCAGGATACCGGCAAATATTGGTTTGGGAGCGTTCCTATCCTAGGCCCAGAATCCTAGCTTTATCCCCACTTAGGATTGGGGCTTGGGGAAAGCGGTTCTCGGCTTGTCCGCTTGTGGCTCTAGGGGTCAGTCTTCAGGTTGGGTACGTCAAGTATAATAACGCGGAATGACGATCCCGGCCTTGCAGCGCGCCCGGAGCTGAGGACGCTGCTAGCGGACCATCCGCCAGCCGGGATCGCGCGCGAGGCTGAGCCCGAACGGGTCAAAGAAGTCTTAACGGTTGGCCTCTAGCCTATCATGTTGAAATGGCTATCGACGCATATGAACCGCCGCCGGAGAATGGATGGGTCCGCCCCGTGATTGTGGGCTGGGCTGGCTTCATGGGCCTTTTTGGCGCTTGGGGATGGATGGCGGCGGCAGGCTACACTGAATCAGGGTTCGCCAGCGCTGGCGTCTCTCTTTTCGCTTGCGTGATCCTGCTCAATGCTTCGGTCCAGTTGCGCCGCGCTGGCGCCAAAAAGGCCCGTCGCGCCAGCACGATCTGGACCCTCGCTCTGATCCTGTTCGGATCGTGGTCTGGGTACTCGGCACACCATGCGTTTGAGATGACCCAAGGCGGGCCGGTGTCACTCACAAACCTACTGAGCCTAGACGTTCTAGGTTCTGGTTTCCTTTTGCTTTTCTTCCTCGGAGCCGCTTGGATTGACCCCCTGCTCATGTGGGCCGTGGAGGACACCGAACGAGCCAAAGAGCCTGAAGCCGAGCCTGAGCCCGTCAAGCCCAAAGGTAAGGCCAACCTTCGGCTCATGGCCGGAGGCCTCGGCGGGGCCGCTGCACTCGCTCTAGCCCCTACTGCGGCCCGATCCTTTGAGCCGGTTGCACACAGTCCAGTGACCGAGCCGGTGAACCGTCAATCGGCCCGCAATCGCGAGCCAGACCGCGCACAGGCCAAAATGCTCCTAGCCCAAGGGCTCACGGCCTACTCAGTCAACAAGGCCACGGGCGTGCCAATCTCGACGTTGAAGCGCTGGGCTAAGGCTGCCTAGTTTCAGCGAGCCTACGGTTATAGTCCGCACAGGCCGCTAGGGCTTCGTCGCCTTTGGCGTTAGCTGCATCAAGCGACGTTTCGACTTGGACCCCGTAGTCCATGAAGTAGGTAACGGCGGCGGGCGGAAGCGTTTCCAGAACGGCTCGATCAATCGGGCCTGGTCCTGGCTCATGTTGATCCAGGGAAGCTGGACAGATAATCGGCCCGAGCCCCAGAGTGACGCGCGGCGGCTTCGTCGCGCACGCTGTTACGGTGAGCGAGGTAAGCAGCGTACTGAGAATCCAGATCGGGCGCATTGGCAATTTCCTCGCGGACTTGTGCGAGCCTAGTTTCACGTGCAACTCGTAAACGTTCTGCCTCTTGCTGCCGTTCAAGTCGATCCATGTTAAGCGCGTGCTCAGCGTCGGCGGCTCGTTTCTGGGCGTCAATGTATTGCTGTTGCCAGAGTGCTCGCTCGTCTGCGGCGCCCTCCGAATAGCGGGCGTTCCCGTAGAAAAAAAGCAAACCTAGCACAAGCGCGACGACAGCCACACACCCGATAAGCTTCCAAGGAATACCGAAGGGCATCGAAAGCCCCGCAAACGATTGGCCTACAGAGAGCGATGCGGGAGCGGGGCGTGGCCGAGCGCCTAACACGGCATCTCTGGCCACGCCAACCGCCGCCCCAAGCTTTACCTTATGCTGCTCAACCAGCATCCCAGCGACAAAGGCAAAGCCAACTGATAGAATCCAGAGCACGCTAGATCACGTTCCAATCGAACATGTACGCAATCAGCAGAAAGCCCGCGATCAGAGCAAAACTTGAGACGAGGAGGCCGCAGCCTTTAACGAGAGCCATTAGAGCGCGTTCGGGTTGACGAGCCCGCCTTCTGGCGTTGGAGCATTTGGTTGCGTGCGCCCGCGCTGGTGACGCTCCACGGCTTTCTCAACACCACGCGCAACGAACGCGCCAAGGTAAAGGCCGAAGAGAGCATTGACCGCGAGATAATAGCCATCGGGCAGGGGAAGCTGGTTCGCTACCGCCTCGATGTACGAGAACTTCAAAAGCGTGTAGAAGAACGGGACGCCGCCCCAGCCGAAAACTGGTCTCCAACCACTATCAGCTAATCGGCCCACTAGGCCACGGGCGTAGTCTCTAATTGCGAGCCAATCCATGGCTCATATTGTGCGCTCAGTTTACCGGGGAGGGGCTTTCCTGCTCGGCCCATAGTTTCTGGACTTCCTCAACCGAAAGGCCGGAAATCTCTGCGGCTTGTTCAAACGAGCCGCCAGCGCGGAGAATCGCTAGAGCTTCGGTCTCAGGCATACGAAAACCATAGCACGGTTAGATGCGATAGGTAATCTGGAATGCAATATTTACCGAGCCACCAGATGGCATATCTGCCGCTGTAATTGTTGAGTTAGATTGCCCGGAGCCCGACGCTGTGAATGTCAGCAATTGTGCGGCGCTGGCAATGGTGCAGCAAAACTGCGTGTAATTGGCTTTGGTGACGCCAGCAAAGCGTCCACTGCCAAACGGCAGAATACCGCTGGCCGTTGCCTGCGCAATCGGTAAGCCGGTAATCTGAAGGTTTCCAGAGGCGGTCGTGTGTGTGAATGCGCTGGTCGTGTAATTGAAGCTCACAGTGATAAAGCCTGCGCCTGCAACGCCTACTTGAGTATAGAAGCCTGTCGCGACGGATGCCGTCACTGAAAGGTCTCCAGGGGTGGCGAAGGTGAGGGCTGGCGTCCAAGTCCCACTAACAATCCGATAAGCCGGATTGTTCTGCGGCTTGTGAGCGGTGCAAACCCAATTGCCAGAACCAAGAGAACAAAATTCTGCGGTGTCGTTGGCCGCAGTTGTGATGCTGGCTCCGCCCGGCAAAATAAGAGACGTGGCGTTGTGCGTAATTTGAAGCGCGCCAGTAAAGCGCACATTTCTAACCACACCGGCGGGCGCCGTGCCAAAGGCTGTGATCGTGGTTGTGCCACTAATGTCTATATTTTCAGCGTAAGACGTTCCAATATTCGTTGTCGTCGCTGACGCAATCGTTTGCGTGCGAGGCGCGATAGCTTCTGTTGGATCGTGAAGAAGCTTTATCGTGTTATAAGATGAGGCTGTGGCAAAGCCGGTGAGATCGTCTTGGCCGTCACTCGTGATTGGCCCGATCACGTTCCAATAGACATCAGTTGCAGCCAGCGCCGTAGGCGTCGCATTGAATTGAACAATAAACGTAGGAGGGGTGCCGCCAATAACGATCTGCCCGAACGTGCAGCCAAAGACGTTCGGCGTCATCGACTTTACGAGTGGCTTAGACGGCGTTCCCGTTGCATCGTAAAACGCGCCGCCGATTCGATGCCCACGAATAAATCCGGTCGATGCGGACACCATATCCGGCAGGCGATCGCCAAAATAAGTGCCGCTCAGCTCGTCAGCATAGACGATACGGAAGTCAGTCGTTGATATGTTCTCGTTGCCAAACTTATTTGACGGCGTGACGATAAAACCAGTGCCAGCATTCGTGCCGTCAGCATCTGGAACGATATGAATGTCAACCAGGGCTGTGCCCGTCGCGTAGCGAATGAAGTCGTTGCTATCAACGTAGCTGTTATTTCCACCCTCTGCGAGTTTGAGGTGAACTTTGTTGCGCCTGAAGGCGTTGCCACGAATGATACAGCCATCAGTCAAGCCTTTGAGCGCGACACCAACGCACGTTGTAACGTTAGCCCCGTCAAAGACGTTGCCTTCAACCTGCCAGTTCGGTCCATCGCTCGTGTTGTTCGAAATGCAAGGGCCAGTGTAGTTTAGGAAATAGCAATCCCGAATGGTGAACTTGATCTGCACCATTGTTGACGTGTAGCGCTGACGAACCACGCCAGCGCCGCCAACAGTCCGAACGCCCTCCAAGTGGAAAGAGCCCCAAACGCTAGGGTCATCCACTAGATATTTTCCAGATCCAATGACGATAACAGTTTGACCGATGCCATCGCCAACGATCCTGATGTCCGCCCCAGTTAAACCTGAGCCGTTATAGTAGAACGTGTAGCCGCCTGGAATGTAGAGCGCTTTAGATTGGGTGATTGCAACGGCAAGAGCAGCGGCGAATGCAGCGCTATCGTCCGTGACGCCGTTGCCAATCGCGCCAAAGTCCAGAACATTCACGCGCCCTGCAAACCGATCGGCGAGGGTGCGTGCCGTGGTTGAGTTCGTCGCAGTAAACGCGCCCGCATCAAGGTAATCTTCCATCGCAGCAGCGACAGTTGCAGATTGCATGACGGGAATAAGTGCCGTGGATGCCGCGCCGGACTCTTCCACTTGTTTCCAAACGCCAGAGGCTAGACGAAATGTGGCTGATGGACGCGCCGCAGAGAGTGTGAGATTGCCTGCGATGATCGGGTCAATAGTCGCATTGTCCGTGAGGACAATATCGGAGTTGCCCCGATATACCGTGATAACTTGCCCCTCAACGCCATCGTCAAAGTTCGTGATCGCAGTCGATCCCGCCGTGATGAACTTGGAATTGTTCAGAACGGAAGGGGTGGCGTCTCCGCTGGTAAATGTAGAGGCGATGTCGCCCAGATTTATAGAGTTGCTGAGATCGCCAAGCCACTTGCTGAGCGTCTTGCGCACGCCACCCGTAGACGCCCGCACAAGCTCAGAGCCAATGCCGTCTTGGAGGATGCCTTTACGGTGTGAAATCATGGCCAGATTTTAGGCTAACTATGGGTTTAGCGGGGTTACGGAACCTCGCCGCCGCCACCGGCATCAGGCGGCGGATTTGCGGGCACATATTGGATGGCAAATGTGAATGTATCCAATGAGGCAGCGCCGTCGCTTTCATTGGTGACGGTCACGGTTCCATTGTCGTAATTGCCAATACCGTCGTTAAAGACAGTCATCCAGAAATAGAGCTGGTCGCCAACGCTGGCATTAACATAAGCAGGGGTCGGAACCGGATCACTTACAGCCGTCCCGTTCTTGATCCAAACGCCTCGCGCTGGATAGCCTGACGTACTTGTCCATGCGGCTTTTAACTGGATAGGGGAGTCAATCGCAGCAAGCGTCTGCTGAGCGTTATAGCCAACACCTTGACGCAAGCCGCCAACATTGATGATGTTAGCCCAGTTCACCGCTGTAGGCGTTACATCGCCGCCGCCAGCGGCTATGCCAGATGATTGAATGACAACAACAGCCATCAGCGGTTTCTGCGCTTGCCGCGAAGCAAGAGTTTCAGCCCCGTAGCGCCAGTGCCGGCAATCGTAATATCGACAGTCATTTGAGCGTCATCGGCTAATGACGTGTCCGACAAAACCGCTGGCGTTGAGGCTGTCGTGCTCGTGAGCTGGTTGGCGTTGACGGACAAAAGCGTTGAGAAAATGGTTGTGCCATTTTCCTTTACATCCACGGTGGGCAGGCCGCTGGAGCTTGCCGTTGTCAACGATGCGCGCGGGATAGCGTCCAGCGTCATAGCAAACGGCATGCGAAATGTTAGTTTCGCCGTTCCCGTCGTAATGGGCGTGCTTTCATCGCCAACGGCAATGAGAATTTCCGCCCTCTCAACAACCGGAACACCATCAACAGTAGAGTAGGCGAGCATGCGCGTGACGCCGCCACCTTCGCCAAACAGAAAGCAGGAATCCCCCGCGACAGTTGTAATATCAGCGCCGCCAAAACAGATAAGGTTGGCAGAGTTGGTAAGCGTGCAAGCCGCGTTGAAGATAAGAATGCGCCACGCGCCCTGTTGCAGGGTCATCGTTCCAATTGTCGCTGTACCGCTGACATGGGCCGTGTTGCCAGTCATGGCGTCAAGATCGATAGAACTATCCGATACGACAACCGCGCCTTCAGCGAAGTTGAGGGCGCCCGTCATGTCGATTGTGCCGTCTTTTTTGACGTAATCGGCTAGAGCCGTTGCAAGCTCTGTGTCTGCTGTTTGAACCGGATTATCCGTGCGCCAAGTCGATCCATCTGATAGCTTGATGATGCGTTTGTAGGAAAGACTTGGGTCAAGCCAGTGGATCGGAAAACGGCCCTTGGAATCGGAAGCATTTGCGCCGCTCAACGTCGCGCCGAGTGAGGTCATCAAGTCTGCGTCTGAATAAACTGCCTGTGCGACATTCGAGAGGTCGTAATATTCAATCGTCGCACCAACCCTCGGGCCAGTTGTGTCGATGATCTGAATATACTGAAGTGAAGCTGGCGTAGCCATTGTTTATCCTAGGTCGCGCATGCAAGAGGGGAGGGGTTAGGAGACAATTGCTCTATCGGTCATTCTTCGCCAGTTTGTGCCGTCAGATATGGCCGCAGTGGCGCCGCCAGTTTCGTTAGAGACCCAAATCCAGCAACGTGCGTTGTTTGACGCGCTCGGAAGCGTTGCTACCGTGTAGGATGGCAGCGGGCCAAACGCTTCACCGCGCTCGCCACCCGTGCGACGAATAAGATCGTTCACGCGGGTAAAGGCGTCACGCGCCATTAGGCCGAGCTTATCGGTAAACGGCTTGCGTGGATCAAAGAACGGAATGGCGATCATTGGCCAAGCCTATCGCGCAAAGCGTTACGCAAGCTTGACGAGCCTTCGTTAGGCGATGCGGGGCCGGAATTGTTCGAGCCACCGCCATTGCCGGGATCGCGCTGAATGCGCTCCCAAACCTGCTCTTGGATAGCTTGCGATGCACGAGTTCGCTCACGCGCTACGGCTGGCACCGGATAGCGTGTGCGCCACTGATAGACAAGCTCTTGGGCGATGCCCTCGCGACGGCGAGCGGGATCAACAACTAGCGTGTCGCCGAAATTGTAGGAGGCGATGACGCGATCACCATCATAAACGGCCGCGCCATCCTCGCTCATGCGGACTTGGTAGCGTCCACCAAGGAACGGCTGCGCAGGTTGATCCTGAACAGTGGTCAAAGCCTTTGGCTTTAAGTCGGCAGCGTTGCGATTGGTCGTGATGCGCGGGCTTCCTAGGAACTCCTCTCGCGTCATACCTTCAAAAGCGGGATGCATTCCGCTTGATACCACGTTTTGTGCGCCCGCCCCGCCTCCGTCAGGAGATTGGGGGGCGACACGAGACGACTCTGTTGCACGTCTATTTTGCGTAGCCGCCCAGAGCGCGCGCCCATCATCGGTCATAGTTGACGGTGATATTGCTCCAAAGTCTCGCTCAACGGCACGCATCAGCTCAGTTCCGATACCTTGACGTAAGAGGTCTGGCCGAACCATGATATCTTCTGGGTAAAACTCGCCTGTCCTTGGGTCTCGCAGAACCGAAACGTGCCCAGCGAATCCTCCATCGTCTGTTCGCGCGACATAGTAAGCCACGCCGTCCACGTCCTCTTCACGCGTGACGCTGTATGGCGAACTTCTCGCTCCCGCAGGCCCCGCGTCGAGCGATGTGAGGGGAGGCGAGATCATATCATCGCCTGTGGCAGGCGCCGCGCCAAAATCTGGAAATGCTTGCGCAGTTGGCCTTGCTTGCACATCAAGCAACGCCTCGCGCAACACAGGCGCGCGCTCCGTGCGTCTAGTCGCTGCTCCGCCCAATCTCTGAACGAGCGCTTCGATCATGCTAAGGCGGCTCATGTCGGCAACTCGTTGACCCAGACACCAGTAAGCGCAAATCCGACCGGATCAGTGATGCGGATTTTGATGAGAAAACCGTCTGCGGCGTTCGCAATGCCAAGACGATACGCAGTTGGACGCTTGGCATACTTGCCGGCGGCGCCGAGCTTTAGCTCACGCTCAATGCCGAGCTGTTGCAGACTATCTAGCGTTCCACCGTCGCGATAGAACGTGATGTAAGCTTTTGGATCAGAGCCTTGACCAGAGAGTGGTTGACCGAACGTCTTGATGTCCAGCGTCACGTTGGAAATCGGCATCTTTTCAGCAAGCGGAACGTGAACCATAGCCACGCGCTCAATGGGTTCGCTATTGTCTGAATAGACGTTGCTCTCCCAAGTGTAGAGGCGATCACTGGCGGCTGATGCAACGACGTTTTTACCGGCAAAGCGCGCGTAGTAAACCAGCTTGAAATCATCGCCCAGAGCTGTGCGAACATGCCAGCGGCGGGTGAGGGCGTCGAAGATATAGGCTTGACCGGTTGGCAAGCAGACGACGAAATTGCTGTGCGACCCATTGAGATAGGCGTAGCATTGGACCGTGGCGATTTCATCCTCAGTCAGTGCTTCAAGCGCGATTTCTAAATCGCGATTGACGACACGTTGAGGCACATAGCCGTTAAGCTCATAGACAACCCGATCATCGCCAATGAACATGGCGTAGCTGTCCATTCTGGCCCATGCGTCACGGCCTACAATGCCACGATTGATGATAAGAGAGCCAAGCACATCGAAGGCTTCTGAATCCACGCCGCCAACCGCACGCCAAGGCTGCGTAGAAGCCGCGCCAAAGTGAAAAAGATCGCCGCCGATTTCAGCTTGCGCGCGGATTTCATCCGGGTAGCGCGCTGATGCAGCAAAGCCTGTCGCGGGCCAATCGGTTGCAACGCCAACGGCACTCCAATCAAACGTATCAGAGCCTTCCTCGCTTGTCAGGATGCGATCTGCTAGGCTTGCGAGCGTGTAAGCGTTAGATGGAAAATCCGGGTCTGTTACTTGGGTGAGCGTCGTTCCATCCCAAACATAGAGATTGCCCGATGCGAGTAGGACAAGGTTAGCACCGAGCGCATCCATCAAGACGCGGCCTGATCCTGAGATTGTCCCGCACTCGGTCACGCCCCATACTTCAGAGATGACATAAAGCTTTGGCCCAGCCACAGCAAAGAGTGCGCCGCTTTGGACGCCGGGGCGCGAGAATAGCCCGCGAATGAATTTACCTGATGCGGGAACCGCGCGCGAAGTCATGCCCGGAGTAGGGACGATGATATAAGGGCTGCGCTTGGCAGAGCCTTCCGGCGATGGCTCCATGTAGCAATTACGCAAGATCAAAGGCGTAATCCCGCGCTTTGATCTGTTGTCCGTATCTGGAGCGATGGGAATAAACACCATTACGCACGCTCCTCTTGTTGACGGAGGAGAAGTTCGCGAAGGGTGATGCCGCCCGCTGGAACACCAATAGCAAGGCCGGCAAGTAAGTCGTTTGAATCCGCACGCGCCGGATCAAATTGCGCAAAGATAGAGCGCACATCGCGCCCATCTCGCACTAATCCTTCGGCGCCAACGGTGGGCTTGAATTTACCCCGGCGCACAAACACCGGGATAACGTTTCCGCCGTTTGGTTCTTCGTAAATGCCAGCGTGTTCGCTGGCGCGATCCGGCGTGCGGTTTATGTAATAGGCTTCGTCATATGTGCCTGGATTGGCGCGTGCAACGCTCTCGTCGCTGCGAGAGCCACGATAGAAGACGCGGCTTGTGTCAAATCCAATAGCCTCAGCGCGCGCTAGCTGCGCTTCACGAGGGGAGAGTTCCCCAAAGTCAGGAAACGCTTGCGTTGAGGGTGTTAAGCTGGATTCGCCACCCGCATAAGCGCCGTTATATTCACCCGTTCTGCGTTGACCGTTTCGCCCCAATCGCCCGCCAGTGCGGCGCGTATCCAGATAGCGGCCAATTTCATAATTGCGTTCGTCTCTCCCTGTTGAAAGCAAAAAGGAGATACGCTCCGCAAGCGAGGCTTTTCCATTGCGCAAGAGCCCGCGCGTCGGCTCTCTAGCGCCTAGCCGTCTTGCTAGCGCTTCTATAAGGACAGAACGCGCGCTCACTAATAGCCCTCGTCAATGGCGCCGCCGCCGCCGACAGAGCCAGCAGCGCCGCCTCTGCCAGCCTCAATGGCTCGATTGGCGCGGTCGCGCTCCATTTGTTGGAGTCTGCGGAAAAGCTCACGCATGAAGGCTTCATCTTCTGGCGATCCACCGTCAACGCGGCGAAGCAAAGCCGAGCCAAGAGCATCATTTTCCCGCTCAACGACGCGGCCTCGAATGGCCTGATATGTGGGCTTTAGAATACTGCCGGTAATGCTCGCTTGATTGATGCCGCCACCTTCAATCATCGATTGCATGATGCGGTCGCCGCCTCGAAAGCCTCTGCGAGCCGTCTGAGAGCCGCGCGTCCAGCTACTTGCACGGCGTAACATCTCTGCCCGCTGAATAGCGCGGTCCAAGAACGTCTCGATAGCTTCTGGCGTTTCGTTGAAGACCGATCGCAAACGATTTTGCAGCCCAACGCGGTCAAGCACCTCGCCAGCATTGCGGACTTTATCGCTGGATGCGCTAATATAGTCGTCAATCCTGCGCATGATCTCGTTGGCAACGCCCGCGCGATATGCTTCACGCTCAAAATCAGTTGTGGCGCGGCGTCGGCCCGTATTTGTGACCGTTTCGCGCATAAATCGCGCGATTTCATCCGGCTCCATCTTCAAGATATGAGCGCCAACCGTCGAATTGCCGTCGCGATCTAGACGAAGTGCGCGCTCTGCATCAAAAACACTGCCGCGTGAGGCGCGCGCTTGTGCGTAGCCTGGAAGCGCGTCGTCTAGAGCGCCAAGGAACGCTTCTCGGTAATCATCAAGCATTGCTTGGCGATCACGGCCAGCGGGCGTAAGCGAGCGCCGATCCGCCGCCGCGTTCAGTGCATCGTCAATGCCGACTTTCAGTTCATGCAATTGACGCCCTGAGACATCATCGGCCAAGGCAAAGCCATTTTCAGTCCGCACGATTGACGGGGGAGGGACGGGCTCACCACGGATGGACGCCAAACGAGCGCGGCCTTGTTCTACTGCAAAACGCTCCGCTAGAACCGGCTGCATTTCCGGCGTTTCCATAAGCGGGGCAATGCGTTGACGCACAACGTCTCGGGCTGGCGCTTGTTGCAACACCGTCTGGTAGCCATCGTTTGCGCTGCCTGCGGCCAAACGCAGATCATCGATCATTTGACCAGGCGTGCGAGACACATTCAGCATCTCGCTCAGTTCGGTACGAATTTGCCCTGGCATTGCGCCGGCCAATTCTGCGGCCCGCTCATTGGCTCGCGTGAACGATTGGCCAGGCATCTGAGCAATCGTATCCATCTGCTCTGAAAACTCAGAGCCCATATCGGCCAAGCGGCGATCCAGCGGATTTTGACGAGCAGCCGCGACAGCCGCTTCAACATCGGCCACCGTATTACCTTGACGGCCAATGGCGCGGTCCAGCTCGCGAAGCGTGGAGGTCTCGATTTGTGGACCGCCAGCACCACCAGCCGCCGCTGCATCATCCCCAATCGGCGGGATACCAATGCTCATGCCGGTTTGATTGCCGAACGCAGCGCGTGGGTTACGCCATGCACGCAACAGAGGGCCACCGATGGCTCGCCCAGACGACATTAGGAATGGTTTTGCGCCAGCGCCAATAGCCGCGCCATATAGGGCGCTTTGGCCTGCGTCCTGGCCGGTGAATAGCGAGGAGACAGCGCCTGCGCCCGCGCCAACGCCACCGCGCACAAGCGCGTTTCCTGTCGCAGCCGCTAGGCTTTCACCCGCTCGGCCACGCATCAAGCCTTGAAACGCGAAAGGCGTCACGCCGCCCAGTAGAGCGCCCGTGCCAGCACCTTGGAGTGCGCCCTGAAATCTATCGCCCTCGTTTGCGGCGCCAGCCCCATAGATGCCGCCGAATAGAGCCCCTTGGCGAATGCCTTGCGCACCTTGCGCGAGAACCGCGCCAGGTCCGCGCCCAGCGGCAGCCGTCATCAACTGGCGTCCGAAGGGCAATGCTTCACCCGTCAGCACGCGACCAGCCGCAGGCAACACGCCGCGCGCCGATGTTACGCCAACCCGTGCGGCATTGGCCTGTCCAGCGCCAGGAACGAAGAAGGCAGGAATGGTCCCCGCGAGGGTTCCAGCCATCGTGCTGATCGGGTGAACCGCACGCGCTTCCGCAAGGCGAGCGCGCGCTGCGTCCACTCGTTCACGATAGGCGAGGGCATAATCTTGGCCACCAAGCACAGCGCCAATGCCAGCAATAACGCCAGCGCCTTCATCACCAAAGCCTAGAGAGGCGCTGTCGGCAGCGCCATAGCCAAAGGCTTGTGCGCGCGAGATATTGCTAGGCGGCGCTGTATATGGCCTCTCCCACGAAAACTGAGGCGCCGCAGTGCTGCTAGGCGCTTGTGGGTCAGATTCCGTCTCCCACGAGAATGTCATTTAGCGCCTCGCGGGTTGTTGATTCTGCCTGCCTCTTAGCGCTTGTGAAGCGATAGCTCGCTCAGCCGCACCTTCGCCAAAGGTTGCATTGTAGCTTTGAATTGCTGCTGGATTATTGAGATTGCGGACAAGTTCCTGTTCTTGCTCTGGCGTGGCGACACGGCGAACGCCGTTTGGCGCTGGCGGAGGATCACCAGCCGCATCAGGGGTTGGCGTGGCCCCGTAAATGTCAGGCATCTGCGATGCCCAAGGCTGGTAGGTTGTACGCATAGCATCAGCACCAGCTGTCAAGAATTGATCGAACGGTTGAAGCCTGCGCAACGCGCCATCGCGGCCACCTTGGCGAACAAGCTGACTGATATTTCCAGGCTCACCCAAAATATCGTTGAGAATGTTGAAATCCGCGCCAACTAGAGCGCCAAGGTCGAGTGCTGCCGGGCTCTTAGCCTGAATGGACAAAAGCCTATGCGCCGCTTGAAGCGCAGCCCCGTCAGGGCCGACGCCAGCCAGCGCTTGCGGCGTCGCATTTTGCAACATCGTGATAAACGTATCGTAGCTTTGGCGCAGGCGCGTTGCTGATCCTAGCTGCGAGCGAGCCGTAGCTAATGCCTGCGGGGGCAGCGGTCGCTGTGTATCTGGCGCGGAGTTGCGCGCTTGGATGGCAATTTGCCGATCATTCTGCGCGTATGTCGCGTTCCAGCGGCGGGTGTCTTCTGCAATGCGCGCGTCTTCACGGCGTAAGCCGATTTGCTCTTGAGCCGTTAGGAGCGATTGCTCAAAGCCGTCTAGGTCAGCGTCAGTTATGCCATCCGCTCCGTCTAGTTCTTGGATGCGAGCGCGCAATTGAGGCGTATCAAACGGCGTGCCTTCAATCGCTGCGATAGCCGCTTGCGAGCGCTGCTCAACCGGAAGACCGCGAAGCTGTTGGGTTTGCTGTCCGAGATATTGGAAGTTATCGCGCACCTGATTTCGCTGATGCTCGTTCATTTCAGCGTAGGCGTTGTAGAGTTGCCCGCCTTGCTCGAAATCGCCAGCGCCCATATAGGCGCCAGACGCCGCTTGCATCTGCTGTTCTGGCGTTGCGCCCTCGGGGAGGGCGGCAACTGCATCTTGCGCGGCTTGACGTGTGTTGCGACCACGACGTGCTTCCCCCAATGCCGTGTAGCTTGCAGCCGCATCAGGCATGCCAGCGGCCAGAAGGGCATTCTCCGCGCCTTCGTAATTGTTCTCGCTATAGAGACGGCCCGCTTCTTGGAGCGCGTTGCGGCGCTCTCGGTTTTGCCGAAGCTCCGTTCCAGCGCCAACGCCGCCAATGAAGGATTGAAAAATCTCAGCCATTAGCGATACCTGTTAGCGCCGGGGAAGTAGGAATTGCCGCCGCCGTTGGAAGCGCCAGTGTTGCCCTTTGAACCCGGCCAATTGCCCGCAGCGTATCCAGCAAAGCCTGCAATGTTTGAAGCTGCATCAGCCCAAGCGTTAGCGCCGGCCATGTTGTATTGGCCTTGGAGCGCGGTCGCGTTGCGAAGCGCATTGCCCGCATTGTTCGCGTAAGCTTGACCGCCTGAAGCAATGCCCGAATCAGCCACAAGCCCCGTATCGACAATCCCGCCGAGCGAGGTCAGATAGTTTTGCGTGGCCGCACCGCGATAGCCTTGCTGAATATCGCTCGCCGCCCGAAGCGCCTTGCCGGAATTGATCGAACCGCCACGGCCCATTGCGGCGTTGGTTGAGTTAAGCGCATTCATAGCTTGGCCGGTTGCGTATTGTGCATCCCGCCAAAAGGGTGAGGCTTCAAAGCTCGTGTCGTAATCAGCACGCGCCGCAGCAAGCGCTGCCGGATCGGTTGAGCCGCCTACGCCGATCCCCATCGCCCCGTTATAGATACGGCGCGCCGCCGCCCCTTCTTGAGAGTAGGGGGTGAAGATTTTGCGCGCTTCATCGCGCGCCTCGCGCTGCATCTCCATTTCTTGAGATGCGGTCGCAGCGGCTTGGTTCGCGGCGTTTTTTGCGGCCTTTGCTTGCTTGCTCGCCGCAGACGCAGAAACGCCAGCGCCAATCACAGCGGACCCTATAATCGCAGCGGCAGTTCCAATAGCCATTAGAGTGTCTTTCTGAAACCTACCTCGATTGCATCATAACCCGAACGGGCCATAATGCGGCGTAGCTTGTCTTCGTTTTTGTCCGCTAAAGCGCTGAACTGAATGTGCTTTGCACCCCGGTCATTCGCCCATTGTTCAAAGCCTTCGCGGAGTTTTTTGCCTTCGCCAATTTCTTCGGAGTACCAAAACATCTCCACTGCGAGCTTTACGTGTGGAGAGAACCAAAGCGGAATAAGGATGCCGCCGATCAGACCTTTTCCAGTGCAGACAAAGTACCCATCGGGATTGTCGATCATGGATTGAAGAAATGCCCGCACAGCCTCAGCGTCGTAAGCTTCATGCCGCCAAGGCGACATTGCGTGAAACTTAGCGCCAAGACTTACGGCTTCTGGAAACGCCGCATCGAAGGTGCGAGTGAGGGGCATTAAACGCTGATACGCTCCATGACTTCTTGCGCCACTTCGCGGCCATAGCGAGATTCAATAGCCTGCATGACTTCTTGCATCGCCTCTGGATTGTTGCGCGATAGAGCAGCACGCCGCGCCACCTCCGCCGTCAGATCATCAATGTTTTGGAATTGACCCAGTTGTTCGATGCCATCATCCATTCCGTGCGACGCAAACCTTAGCGCGTCTCCAGCGTTTTCGACTTCACGCGCCGCAACACGGCCAGCACCGCGCGTTGCGGCCTGCTCAGCCAATGCTTCACGCAAGCCCCAGCGCAACCCACGTCCACCTGCAATGGCAAGAGAAGCGGGACCAAGCCCGGCGCCGATAGCAGCGCCAGTAGCAATGCCACCCATCAGACGGTTGCCGTATTCATCTAAGCTTTCGCCGCGAGATTCGTCAGGCATGTTTGCGAGAAGGCCAACGCCAGCACCAAGAGAAGCGCCACCGACAGAACCACGCACGCCATTTTCAAGCGCGCCTGCAATATGCGAACCTAGCCCAAGGCTCGGCGCTCGCTCAGACATTTCAACTAAAGCACGGCGCAGCGCGCTCATAGGAATACCAGCCATTACTAACCTCCAACCATGACGCGAACGTCTCCACGCCGATCCGCTGTCATTGCCATCGCATAGAGCATGTCCGCACGTTGACGGACCCGATCAATGTTCGGACCATTCAAGCGATAATCGTCGGCAAGTCTTGCTGCGAGGTTTACCATCACAGTCTCAAGCCATTCTTGCGGAACATCGATGTCTTCTGAGGGCTGGGTGACGCTTTCCCAAACGCGCTCATACGAATACGGGCAAGTATAGGTTCCACTTGTAAATGAAGGGATCGGCCACACCTTCACTGTCGTTGATGCGCGCTGGCGATCAATTACATACCGGAGCGGATTGCCGGTTCGCGTTTTCATCGGAAAGCGATCCCAGTCTTGGCGATCCCATTCCGTCATTGGGTATTTTTCCACGCCATCAATCGC
>JACCDG010336377.1_pt1 | contig 16905 bp, 16 predicted proteins | sample 7442471 | NCBI WGS metagenome assembly JACCDG01 (sample SAMN15323444, study PRJNA562643) | freshwater metagenome | isolation source: river surface water | place: USA:Blue River Watershed | collected 2017-08-17 | reverse complement strand
CTTCGTCGTCCATGTCCATGTCTTCTTCGTCGTCCATGTCCATGTCTTCTTCGTCGTCCATGTCCATGTCTTCTTCGTCGTCCATGTCGTCGTCCTCAACATCCACTTCAACGTCTTCGTCGTCAGCTGTGTCAGTGAGGTCTTCAACAGCATCGTCAAGGTCCACATCTTCCATGGTGCCGTCACCATAGTGTTCCTCGCTTTCGATCTCTTCCTTATGCACTTCCACGTCGCGGCCGAGGTCTTCACCTTCGTCTCCGCCCATTTCGTGCTCGTCGTCTGACAGCATTTCCTCGTGTATTGCGCGGGCCTTCTCAATGAAGATTTGGTGCAATAGGTCACGAGCCTTGTCTTCTTGCTCGTTGATAAGGTAATCCATTACCTTCAACAGCTTGCTATTAGCCATAGTTGGTCTCCTTTGGTAAAGTTTGATAGACTCTGTGTTTATTTAGATAAGGTGAGCGAAACACCAGGTTTTTAATTCAAAAACCTGTAATTTTTGCAATTACATACCGGGCATTCCGCCAGCTTCTGGAGGTGGTGTGCCATAGAGCAAACCCAAAAGGTCTCTCCTCACAAGGTTTTCCAGCTTCTTGGCACTGCGCATGCGCTTGAGTTGGTTCAAGTGTGCCAGTGTGATCTTGGGTCGCCTGGGATCATACTGATTTTGCATTGTGTATTGATCTTGATCAGGACTGTAATAGCCTGCATCATCTAAATCCATTGCTCTCATTGTGTTGTATTTATTGCGGTAGACTTGTGGCTCGAGTATAGTTCAACAAAAGGAGAAACAGTTTGTCAGTTTATCAACTTTTACCCAGTCCCAGTTTTGGTGCAGGTGAAGCCAATGTTGCCACTTGGAAAGACGGGTTTACCAGTGATGAAATCAAAAAAATAATTGCACTGGGACAGCAACGTCAGCCAGGAAAGGCTGTTATCGGCGGATACTCTGCTGAACAAAATTATGAGCATGTGAGACGCAGTTTGACAAGCTGGATTGAAAGTGGGCCCGAAACTGACTGGATTTACCAAAGATTGGGCAACATTGCACGCAATCTAAATGGCCAACATTTCAAGTTTGATCTCTGGGGATTTGGCGAGCATTTGCAATTTACTGAATATCATGGTGAGGACGAGGGGCATTACAATTGGCATATTGACAGCGGAGCTACCTCAAACAATTATGGCCCTCGCAAGCTCAGTGTTGTTTTGCAATTGAGTGATCCTAGTGAATATGATGGAGGAAATCTACAAGTTCAATTGGGAAGTGATCCACAGACAATTTCAAAAGATCTCGGGCTTATAGCTGTGTTTCCCAGCTTTGTGTTGCATAGAGTCACTCCTGTCACCGCCGGAGTTAGGCGCACCTTGGTAGCATGGTTAACTGGGCCTAGTTTTCGTTAACTTCCTAGGGCCAACCACTCAATTAGCACTGCACCGGGAGTTCCACCTCCATCTTGTGCTCCGCCAGCACCAAAACGCAGTCCAGCACCTGCATCAAGCAGCACATTTACTCCAGCAGTGGTAGTTGTGCCCCGTGTTCCGGGAGTTCCACCAGTTACCGGAGTAGCACCCCAAATTCCTCCGCCGCCACCTGCTGAGGTTGCAATGGCGAGTCCGGTTTGATCCAATATTTGGCTGGGGTTTCCGGCACTCCCGTTACCTTGTAAATTACTTGCCCCGCCGCTACCAACAATTACTTGCAAAGTAGTGCCTGCTGTTACGGGCAGCCATGTTATCATTGCACCTCCAGGACCACCTCGCCCACCAGCTAGCTCTATTGTACTGCCAGGTGCATATCCACCACCATTACCTGTGTAATCTCCGGGCCCTACCACAAATGCGGTAGCTCCGCCGGCTCCGCCTCCGCCAACTACAGTTGCTTTGATGCGTGACGTTGTAGCAGGCACTGGCCAGGAGTAAGCACCAGCTGACAAAAAGGACGCTGATGCCAATTTTTGTCCCACGCCTGGAGGGCCAGGTAACCCAGGACTTCCAGTTGCACCAGTTACCCCTGTACCGCCAGGTGCCCCAACCGGCCCTGTCGATCCTGTTATGCCCGGAGGCCCAATAAGTGGCCCAGGGGCACCAGCTGAGCCTGTTGCTCCTTTCACACCAGGTGAGGGGATTCCTGCAAGGCCCGGGCCGCCGCCCAAGCCAGTTGGTCCTGTTGGTCCCCTTACGCCTGGAAAACTAGTAGCTGGCCCAAATACAAGTGCAGCTCCTGTGGGAGCAACAACTAATGGCGTGCCAGCAGGGACACCTATGAGTGTTTTATTTGAAACGTCAGCTGAGTCACCAACAAGTCGGTTGTCAAGAAGTCTAGGCATTGATTATATCCATTCCAAAAGTGCAGCCCCGGGTCCCCCAGGAGATGCTGAACCTCCTGCAAATCCGTAGACAGGTGCAACCGACACGCCAACACTAACAGGTGAATTGACACCAGGTGTGCCCGGAGGTGTAATTCCACCAACAGGTTGTGCTCCGGCCCCTCCGCCGCCTGCTGTTACTGTAGGCGATCCCGGTCCGGACCAAACAGATGGCTCTCCGCTTTGTGGAGGCACTTGAAATCCGTAAGGGTAAAATACAGGGGACCTATTTTCGTTTGGATAAACCGCTCCTCCCGAAATGAAAGATCCTTGGCCGCCTGTTCCAATAGTTACAGTGTAGCTTTGTCCGCCAACTATCGGAATCCATTGCTCATTTACGCCGCCCGCACCGCCAGGAGTGCCCGCTGCTGTCCAGCCAGGCTCATAGAGGTTATTTGATTCAATAGGTACAGAAGTGTTGGGAAAGCCCCCTCCTCCGCCACCGCCAATCAAAGTCAGTTTCACCAACGCAGCCCCTTGAGGAGCGGTCCAAACCCCCGGACTCAAAAATTGTGCTGCTCGAAGATCCTGTGCCCCTCCTGGAGGACCTAGAGGTCCGGTTACACCAGACTCACCCGGAGGTCCAATTGGTCCGCCTCCAGGCCCTGTTGGTCCAATAATACCAGGAGGTCCTGGTGGGCCGCCAGCAGGTCCAGGAGGTCCTGGCGGGCCTGTATCACCCACAAGACCGCTGCTGCTGCCTGGCGGCCCAACAGGTCCAGGTAAACCGGCAGCCCCTGGTGGGCCAGGTGGCCCAATTGGGCCCCCAGGTACTGTCACAACAAGCGTATTACCAGTTGGTGCCACACGTAACACATAGCCAGCTGGAGCTCCATACAAAACGGTATTGATTACGTCTCGATTTGGTCCAACTATGCGCTTGTCAAGTAGTTTTGGCATCAATCAACCCATTCAATCAAAATCATTCCAGAAGTGCCATTGGCTCCTGCTGGATTTGGCGCAACAGGATCTCCGCCTCGACCACCAATACCATACAGGTAAGCCCCGGATGTAATTGCCCAAATCTCTGCAGGCTGTGTTGTTCCTGCTGCCCCATTGCTTGTGCCTACGGGGGCGGATCCCCCTCCTGCAGAGTAGATTACTCCGCCCGGTCCGCTCAGTGTTGTGGCTTGTCCATTGGTAGCCGGAACTGAGGCTTGAGTTTGTCCTTGGCCACCTGTTCCAATTTGAAGATTATATGTGGAGTTTGGCACAATATCTACCCAAAGGGTGAGAATTGCACCATTTCCGCCCTTTCCTCCAGTAAAATAACCGCCAATACTACCGCTCATAATATTACCTTTGCGGACGTTATTTTATGTTTCGACGCCACCAGCTGTACCTCCTCCTGCCCCTGCCGGGCCGCCCAGATTCCCTTGGCCTTCACCACCTGGGTAACTTTGTCCAGGTGGCACATATAGTCCAATGCCTCCACCTGCGCCGCCCCCAACTAATGTAATCTTTGCTCTTGTAACACCGGGAGGGGCTGTCCAAGTTTGTGCTCCGGCACTTGTAAACACAGCAGCATATAATTGTTGATTGGATGCTGGTATTCCTATTTCTCCAGTTGGCCCTCGCAATCCTTGAGGTCCTGGATCCCCAGTATCTGTGCCTGTTGGTCCCATAACACCGGGTATCCCAACCGGTCCTCCACCAGGACCTTGTGCACCCTGCGGACCAGGAGGACCAACCACAAATGTGTCATCTCCAGGAGGGCCTTGTGGACCTGGGCTGCCAGCAAGTCCCACTAAACCAGGAGGTCCCGGAGGCCCTATTTGTGGCCCAAAAAAGAATTGTTCGCCATTTGGTGTCACTTTCAAAACTAGGCCGGCAGGCACGCCTGTCAATTGAACATCAACAAGGTCAGCTGACCCAATTACTCTAGTGTCAAGTAACTTTGGCATCTCTACTGTTAGGCCGCTGTTGCGTTAGCAATTTCCAGTAGACTCACTGTGACATCAACACAGTTTTCAACACTGGGAGTAGCTGTTTCAGTTGCTGGATTGCTCACTTGCACTCGCAAAGCATCGCCAGCAGTCATAATCAAGTTTCCACTCAACGGGTCAAAAGCATTGTTGGGAATAATTGTGTAATCGTTAACAAGATAACGACGAGTCCCATCTGGGCTCTCTAACCAAATGCTGAAGTTGATGGTTTTGCGTTGTGGTATTCCTGTGCCCCCGTTTCCAGAAATGTTTGCGCATTGCACTGTCAGCAACACAACACTCACTTCATTGGGACTCACACCCACAGGCAGCGTGGGAGTAGTTGAGGTGACACTGTAACTTGTCACACTGTAAATGGTCAAAGGGTCTGCATTTGGAACTCTAGCTCGCACATTACGGAAATTGAAAATTGGCGCTGGCATAAATTATTGTCCTTTTCTTGAAAGCGCAAGTATAAATGGTGTCATAAATCCAAAGATGGATTGGTAAAAGCTGCGTCCATCTATAGATCCTTTTCTTTGATTGATGCGGAAACTGGGACTGGCAGGGGCTTTTGTCCAAGTGAAGTTGAAGGTTGCTGAGAGATTATTCCCAGTTGCGGCGCTGGGCGCTACTGGGTTAGTCGGCAACGCACCGACCACTGTGCTGTTTGGCAAAATGGTTTTGTACAAACCTGGCACATCAATTGCAACACTTGTGATGGCTCCCGATGAGGTGGCAATCACTCTCAAGGTTGTTGGCACAGCCCAAAGACTGTCTGGAACAACCGTGTAAAATGACAGAGTATCGCCCACACTGTAGGCTGTCCCGCCGTTTTGAATTCTCACAGTATCTACTTGAAAATCCGGATTGGGAGTCACAGCCCCAACATAAAAGTCCCCACTTTCATCTGTGGTGGTGTGAAAGATTCTGCCACTAGAGAGTGCAACTGTGTATTTGTTGGGATCAGAGAATCCAACTCCATCTTGACTTGGACTGAGTTTGGCATAGTCAAGACCCGCACCCACATAGCTCATTGTATATCCGCTGGCCTCTATTAGACTGCCAAATCGAATGCGTGCTGAGAGCGTTTCCCCAGCTGGAGGTGTTGTGAGTAGTGTGATGACACTGCAATCTAATCCAGCTGATGTTACTCCTTTTGAAAGTATATAGTCAACAGCTGGTACCAAAACTGTAGTTGTTGGGCCCGAGGTTTTTGTCACAACCAGATCACTTGCTTGTCCAGGCAGCACATAAGTTCCACCTGTTGTGACAAAAACGTTTGAGGAGCCGTTTGTGGTCCAAGTTTGGTTTACTGCAACAGGACTTTCCTCTGTGGTGAGCCATCTGTAGCCCTCGCTCCACAATGCATAATTACCAAAACTGGCATTGCTGTTGAGTGCTGTCACATGTCCGCCGTCCACGCACAAAATACCAAATTGACAGAAATTCACAAAGAAGCTCACAAGTTGCATGTAGCCTTTGCCCACAACTTTCACACCAATGCCACCGAGATTGATTTGTGTGAAGGCATCTACCACTATGCTGTGAATTCTATTTTCATTTCCAAGGATGCTGGGGTCGATCAGTACCCCGCCACCTCCAGGAGTGCTGCCTGATCCTGTATCTGGATCACCCGAAATGCTTGAGCAGTTTTGAATATATGGGCTAACCAAAATCTCCGCACCTGGCGCAAATCCAAATGCCCAACCCACTTGAGGTGTATTGCGTTGCAAATTTGCACCAGTTGAATTGGCGTAACCTGTTGGAGTGATTTCCAAAGCTGAGGGACTCAAACTGTGCCCCCTCACAGTAATACCATAAACATAGCATTTGCTGTTGAGATAAAACACATCACTTGCGGCCACCTGGGGTCGCACTGTGACAGCACGCAAGTTGTCACCAATCAAACTCACTCCAGGAGGAATGATTATGGGACATATTTCCTCATAATCTCCAGGAGCTATCAAAATGGCCACAGTGCCTCGATCAAACACACCAGTGGAGATGAGTCTAGCCGCTTCCGCACACGCAGCACGGATGCTTCTCTTGGCAGAATACCAGCTTTGTCCAGTGTTGCTGTCATTACCACTTTGACTCACATACAGTCTGTTTTTCACTATGGCATCGGCTATTTGTTGCAGGCTTTCTGCATTCAGCAGTTTCCAAACAGTGCCATCATAAACATAGGTTTGTTTGTCACTGGTGTTATACCAAAGCTGCCCTTGTGTGGGACTTGGAGGAGGACTGCTTTTGGCGAAATTCTCCATGAGATGCACCATGTTTTCATTGAGTGCTGTTCCATAGTTGGCGAAATTCTTACCAAACAGAATCAAGCTGCTAACAGTGCTGTTGTATTGTCCAGCTGGAATGCTTACAAGCTGAGTACCGTCACTTTTGGTGATATTTGTGTTCATGCGTTATTTACGGAGTGGGTGCTGGGGTTTCTGGAGTAGGTGCTGGTGCCGCGCCTGCTTCACCAGCGGGCGCTTCAGGTGGAGGAGCGCCAAATTCTTCTTCACCACCTAGTGGTGCGCCAAATTCAGGCTCTGGTCCCGGTCGAATACCAATTGATCCAAGTCCAATGCCTTTGTCTTCAATGGGACTTGTCCCAGTCTTGCCCTTGACTCGGTCACTGTTTTCCTCTTTCCACATGCGCTCATTGTCGAGAATGTCCTCTTCGGTCCAGCCTAGATAACGTCCCAAGGCATATCGCTTGCTCATGTATTTGTTGGCATCGCTGTTCATCACGCTGCTGAACAAGTTAACACGCTCTGTATCAAGTGCCATGTTTCTGTATTCACTGAAGCTTTGTGGCACATTGAATGCCAACTCAAAAAGACTGCTGTGAATTGCAATGCCTCTGAATTTCAAAAACAGCTTGAATTCCAAATCCAGTGTGGGGCTCAAACTGGTTTGCAAACGTTGACAGTATTTGTTGAAACGATATTCTTGAATAAATGCTGTGCCAACTTTTCCGTCATTGTAGACGGCAGTGCCATCATCAGGGCCAGTTGGGAGATAGCTGCTGGGAATGCCCAAACCTCTCATGAGCTTGTTGTTGAAGTATTTCAAGTCATCTATTTGACCCAAATTTTCCCCAGCTGGGAGCGTGTCAATTGTTGTGCCACGTTGCTCTGAGTTGGTGGCTAGGAAAAAGTCTTCTGTGATAGAGATGGGGTTATAAGCTGTATCTAGGATGCTTGAGCCGCCGCCAGTTCTGTTGGGCAAGCGTCTTTGATAAATCTCGTTCTTCACACGCTCAACATACTGCATAGCACGCTGACCTTGCAATTGTCCCACGTCAATTTTGAAGACTCTTTTCTCTGGTGCACGCACAATTCTGTAGATCAATATGCAATCTTCAAGCAAGTCCTTTTGCTTGTAGGTTTTGTAAACTGCCTCAAGCACAGAAATGCCAAAGGGCCAATACTGATCCATACCTTCACTGAGACTCAAATGCACCACATGGTTTGCATCAATGGCCATGCTGTTGGCAGGATTGTAAAACCTGCTTGTGCGCCCGCCCGGAGTTGTGGGCTGTCCATAATTGATGTTACCTGCACCTGAGGCTGGATTGGCCGAGCGTGGATAGCCACCGGGGAAACTGTATTGGTCATGCACCATTGGGTTGGTGGCCACAAGACTCTGTAGGTTGAAATCTAGATCTCTAACCACATATTGCTCAATCTTCTTGCCCTTGGCCTCGTTAACAATAATCTTTTCAACTTTGGCAGAGTCAACCCAAAGCAGTTCGTAAGTTTCCGGATCTCGTATGAAAAACTGGTCGCCATACTTCAATGCATTGCGAAAGATTTTGAAGATTCTCTTGCTGAATTTGTTGATGCTGCACCATTGCTGCAATGCATTGTTGAGCAGCTCTACCTCTGTTTCTGTGACATCTCCACGCCAAATGAATCTAAATGGAATAGGATCATCGTCACTTTGATTTTGAGTACAAAACTCAGCTATTGTGTCCAAGCTTCTGTTAATTTCGCTGTCAAGATCAGCTTGATCGTAGGCCACATAGCGTTCAATTCTGTTTGGTGCGCCAGCATACACTTCAGGCAGATAGCTGCTGAATTTTTGGCTAGTGGCACCTTTGGCACTTTCTCTGTTGATCTCTTCAAGTCTGGCAGTGATGCGAGCCTGACTCGGCACTGTTGTAAAGTATTTTTTCCAAGTCATTCGATGTTCTGTTCTCTTGTTTTGTGATATTTATGGGGAAAAAATGAGTTATTGAGTCTGTCCAATTGCTTTTTCTAACTTATCGGTTTGATCAGTAATTGCCTTATAGAGTCGATTAAGTAGTTCTCCAACATTTTCTCCGGCGCGTTGTCTTGCTAAATTGGCATTATATTCTTCTTCAAGTTTGGTGATATAGGCCTGAAGTCTAGCAAGCTGCTCATCAGACGCCCTTTGGCCCGGCTCTAACTCCGGTGCTGTCATTGGTCGAACACTCATCTGAGAAGCCATTTCTCCTATTCGAAGTCGCCTTGCATCAACATCCGGAGTCTGCATGCTTCCAAATGTGTCCATCCATCCTCTTCGATAGAGTGATGTGCCGGTTAAGGCTGCCGCCGGAAGAGCTTTCCACCATCCTGGAGCAAAAGCAGTGCCTGCTGCGAGAGCCGACTCTAATGCATCACCATACTGTCCTTGAGAAACATCATACACGGATTTGGCTCCAGCAAGTCCTCCTCCTATCTTCAACAGTCTTGATAATAGGCCTCCGGCTCCAGACATTGGTGCTCCGCCACCTGGCCCCGCTAATGCTGGTATCGCACTCATAGCTTTACCTCCCAAGTTGAAAGCGCCGCCAATCGCCTTTTTGGCACCGGCCCATAATCCTAATGCCCCTAACCCACCAGCACCATATACAACTCCTGGCGGCAGGTCAGTAGCGTCACTTATTTTTGTAACCACTTTACCAAGTGTTTCACCAATACCTTCTAAAAATCCCAACTCTCTTTTTAAGTCAGTAGCAAGCTTGTCAAAATTAAGTTCTTTCATCTTTGTGTTGAGTAGTTCGACACCTTCTGTCATAGACTTTAGTCCTTGACTAGCTGCTTTGGTGGCCTCGGCATTCATTTCACCAACTTTTTGTTGAAATAGAGATGCTGCTAGGTTGATTTGCCTCGTAGTTTCATCAACAGTTGGCTGTCCGGGAGTCCTCGGAGGAACCTCCTCCCTTGTACCATACATTGCAGCAGCAATATTTCGACGGCGGAACTCCAATAATTCACCAGCTCCGCCAGGAGCTCTGCCGCTTCCTAATAACATAACGCTTGCTTGTCGATAGGCATCGGTTCCTTCCATACCCTTTAGTTGTTCAAACATTCTCTGTTTGATTGCTTCTACTTGTCCAAATTGACCAGTCTCCAATGCTGTATTAACAGCAGCACCCAATTGCTCTAGCAGTCCACTAAATTGTGTTGTCATCATTGTTGTGAAATCAGTAGATTGCACTGCCCCAAGTCGAGCCAGATTCACAATTTGCTCAAAACCTTCGGCACCAAAAACTGTTGCATATTGGGTTCTTAAGGCTGTAAGACGTTGGTTCATTTCTGGAGTCATACCAGCCTCTAGGGCCTGGTATTTTTTTGATTCTTGCAAGCGTCTAGCTTCTGCCTGTTGTTGCTTTATACTTCGCCCTGTTAAATTTGCTATTGTCTGTTGCTGTTCAATCGTCACCTTAAATGCATCTTCCATTTGACTTTGTGTCATGAAAAATGCTGACCCAGAAAGTCGCATTTGGTCCAAAAATTCAGCAAAGTATTCAGCCCCTTCGCGTGGCTGTATGTTAAATCTAGCAAAGGATTCTCGCAGAGCGGTTATGGACCGGAGGAAATTGCGTTCTCCTGTTACCACAAGAGCCTCGCTAAACCGGCCGGCAGTATATGAAAACTCGCGTATGTCTAATCCAGCTCGAGCAACATCTGATGCAAAATCCAAGACATTTCCACCAAAGAGCAACCCGCTTTGGGTCATTTCACTAAATGCATCTCTGCTTTTTTGAAGTTGAGTGACAGTGTATCCAACAGCAGCACCAAATGCCCCAACTGCTATTCCAGCCCCTGGTAAAACCTTACCTAGTCCTCGGCCGATGAAATCACCCATGTCTTTTAAATTTCGGCCAAATTGTGAAGCCAGGTCGCTAGCACTTGATATGTTTCGCCCATACTGCTTCATTTCATAAGAGACTGTACTTCCAACTGAAGTCATAGATTTTTTCAGATCAGATGTGGCTCTTCCAACATCTTCGGCTGAAGTTCTTACGGCCGATCCGGCCCGGTTAACTCCTTGTTGCAAGGCAGATAAATCTAATTTACTTGCTTTTCCAGCACTTATGTCTTGCAGAATAGTGTTGCTATTACCAACGGCTCTTACGAGCTTCTCAAGCGTTTTTTCTTGTGCCCAGGATTCGGCTTGTCTTTGATCTATTTTGGTATCAGCCATAAGATTGTTGCTCTAAAATTTAGGTCAAAATATTTACCGAATAAATAACTATAACGTTTATTCAGGACCAAAATGACCGAAAACCCACTCACCAAGTTTTACAGAGTACCAAAACTGTATATCAAACTACCTACAAATGGAGTCTTTTATGCAAAAGATGCTATTCAAACAGCTATCAACGGCGAAGTTGCAATTTATGCACTCAGTGCTGTTGATGAGTTGCTGATGAGAACCCCGGATGCACTCTTCAATGGAGAAAGTCTCCTATCCATAATCAGAAACTGCGTCCCGGGAGTACAAGACCCAAAAATACTCGTCGAACCTGACATTAACTCAATATTGTTAGCCATCCGGATAGCATCTAATGGACCTATGATGAGTATGGACTCTACATGTCCAAATTGTTCCCATGAAAACAGTTTTGAACTGAATTTACAAAACATTTTAGATACACAATCATACCTTGATGACACAAATGAATTGGAGTTTGATGAACAACTTGTGATTAGATTGCGGCCTTATAACTTTGAACAACGACACTTGCAAATCATAAATGAAATACAAGAAACGCAGACTATTCAACAGTTACAATCAAACAACAGTGCAGATGTTGAGAGGGTAGCAGAGGTAGCACAACTGGTCAACAAAATGGCCAAGCGTACCTTTGACATTGTGGCCAAATCCATTACTGAGATAGAAATCAAAACAACTGGTGAAACTGTTACAGATCCACAACACATATCAGAATTTATGCAAGGGATTAGCAAGTTTCAAAGCGACTTGATAATCAATAAGATAAAGGATTTGAATTCGGTTGGCATCAACAAAGAGGCCGATTTGGTTTGTAGTAGCTGTGGGCACCAATGGACACAACCAGTTGATTATGATCCGACAAGTTTTTTCGAATAACGCTCCTTAGAAACAATCCAGAGGCTACGGTTGAGTTACTAAGGAGCCTGGAAAAAGATCGTAAACAAATAGAGAAAGATATAGCAATGGTAGTGTTTTACATGAACGGTGGACTGAATTACGTTGATGCACATCATTTGTCTATGGATCAATTGCACTTATTGAGTAGCACAGTGAATGAGCACTATGAAAAACAGGCAGAAGGTTTAAAGAAACCACGATAGAGATAACTGGGTATTTCGTTAGGGAGGAAGTCACACTTCTCCCCACCGGGAGGAGAAGTGGCGATTTGGGCTTTCGTATAGGTTTTCGGTCTGCCTGTCTCGTCTTGGGATTGTATCCAGCTGGCGGAGAACCTATTTCCAGCATTCCTGACTCTCTTCTCGGACTTATGCTCAGTGAGCTGCCTTCTCGGTTATGTGCTCATCACACACGCGGGCGATCCAGTCAGACAGGCTGTTGACTGGATTCCCTCCAGCTTCACGGGACAGTGAGAGGCTGGATCCTTTTTGTTCACTTTTGTGGCGAGGGCATAGAACCTTAAACCCTCATGCGTAATTTTCCCCTGCCTTCGCGCCTGGTAGATACGGATGGACACTACACCATCATTTAGAGCCACTATTTGAGTATTGAGATTGTATTAGGCTGCGTAATTGCTGATTCGATAATTGCCTGGAGTACGTGCTGTGCTATCGAGATATTTCAAAAGATAATTGTTGTTTGTGTTTTTGAAGTCAATTACCCAAGGAGTCTCGTGTGTTACCCACCGACCACTCTCTTGTTTGATGATTGCTGTTGTCCACTTGTTGTATTCATTGAGATTGAAATTGGGAATAATGATTGGTTTGGTTGTAAGTGGTGTAAGGATTTCAGTTTGTTCTTCTGTATTGTTATACTTGTATTTGATTTCTGCTCTGGGAATTTGAACGTGACGTTTGTTGCTGAGTTCCAGTTGGCTGAGGCTGCTGGGTGGTGCCTTGTAAGCAATCTCCATCAGCTCGCTCTCTTGAGGATTGGCCAAAATCTCACATTGCTCTCTATAAAAATCCAGCACAGCACGAGCCATTTGACGTTTGGTCTCTGGAATCAGTACCCAACGATCACGTCCAGCAGCCTCAAACATCATCAGTTGAGCTTCGGATAGTATTGGTTTGTTGGTGAGTCGATCAAATACCAAGTGGCTGTATTGCTTCAACTCTTGAGGCCAATTGCTAGGATCTTTCACCAGTTGGCGAATGTTGAAGTTGTGCTTGGCTAGATCACAAAACAAATTTCCTTGTTCATTGCTGATGTTCAGGATGCTTTGTGGAAATGCACGAGCTCTGCTGCTGAACACACTGACCAGTGCGTTGTATAAGCCCAGCTCTTGTTTGAAAAAGCTGTTCAGTCTGTTTTGATCTATTGGATCAACAACAATGAAAATACTTCGTGATCCAACTCTAGCTCTGTCTCGGCTCATGTTCTCTTGCTCTCTCGTTGATTTGATTATATCACTCTGTATTGGTAAAATCAAACAGTTTTTAAAGGAAACCAAATAAAGATGGCTGGATCAAAGGGCAAAGCAAAAGGAAACTCTGGCGAATTACGCATCGCCAAGTTTCTCACCACATTATATGAGGCTAAATTTATCAGGGTTCCTAATTCTGGTGCCTTCATTGGCGGAGCCAACACCAAGAGAAAAGACACTATGGATGCCACACAAATCAGCTATTTCAAAAGTGATCTCATTCCACCTTCGCATATGAAAAAGCTGGTGATTGAAAGCAAGTTTTATCAAGACTTTCCGTGGCATCGACTCATGTGCAATGGAGACATCAAACAACTCGACGCTTGGATAGAGCAAACACTGGATGTCTGTGACCCGGAAGATCTTTGGTTTGTTGTCATACGCATCAATCACAAAGGCAGCTATGCTTGTTTTGATCAAAAACACTTGCGAGATTTCTCTGTTGAGAACCATGCTCGTTACAAAACATTTGTGTTAACAGAGTTTGAACCATTTTTTGAACAAAACAAGCTGAAGATTGCTGAGCTGAGTTATACTGCTGGTGTATAGTCCCAATCGAATCGTGTGAAATGGTCTTCCTTAACCACTGTAAGGATGTTGTTCACACGACTTTGAAGCTCTTCTCTATGAGAGATTAGCAAGATATTTTTGTTCCGATCTCTGCTCATGCTTTTGAGTGTCTCTAGGCTTCGTTCAAGACCAGTGCTGTCTAGACCCACATCAAGGATCTCATCTACTGCCATGAAGTTGATGCTGGTGTTCATGTTTTCAAAAATGTCTCTGAATGCCCAGCTCAACGCCAAACAAACTCTTGTGCGTTCACCTCGGCTGAGGCTGTCAAAATCAAAGTCTACACCCAAGTGCATGATTTCCACACCTAGATCATTGCTGAACTTCACTTGATGTGGCAGCATCAAGCCTGTGAGATACTCATTCAGTCTGTGATTTAAGTAACTTAAATTTTGATCAATAATGCGCTTTCTGATGAAGCTGTCTTTGTTTGTGAGCAGCTTCAAAAGGAACTCTTGATGATCCTTGAGCTGGCTCAGCTCATTCAAGCTGTCATAAGTGATTTCTTGCAGTGTAGAGTTCAAACTGCCCACTTGTGCTTGATAAGGATTGCTTTCCAGTTTGAGTTTGTCCAGTTCTCCACTCAAGAGAGTAAGACTGTTCCTATGCTCGTAAGCCTCGTCAATGGTTTTGTAAAATGTGGAGTTCAAAGTTACAGCACTGGATAGGCCGTTAAGCTCTTCAAGCTCAGTATTCAGTGTTGCGCATTCCTGTTCCAGTGTTTGAATGCTTGAGTCCAGTTTGGTGATTTTGTGTTCAAGATCATCCAACAAGCTGGTTTGTTTGTCATCATGGATCTTTTGCCCACACATGGCGCAGTTGTGGTCTTGAATTTGACTATACTGTGCTAACCAATTGTTTTGTTGTTGTTTAAGTTGGTTTAAATGCTGTGTTTTTGTTTGAGTTTGCGTTCTCGTATTCTTCAATGCTGTTTGCAACTCACGATACACACTGTTGTCTTTGTGACATTGTATCTCCTGCTCAACATCAAGATGACTGAGTGCATCAAGAGCATTTTCCAGCTCAACAATTTTGTTTTGATGCTGAACGTCCCACTGTTGAGTTTTTTGATTTAAACTTTCAATAGTGCCTAAAATACGTGCATTGCTGTTTTTGATGGTGTGTATTTTGAACTCTTCTTGGTCAATAGTTTGTTTTGTGGTTTGAATTAGTTTTTTGAGATTTTCTGCCTTTTGACTGAGTAATGTGATGCCCAACAGCTCTTCAATAATTTCTCGCTGCTTTCCCGCACCCATGCTCAAAAAGGGCTCTGTGTAGGTGTTGAGTGCCACAATGTGTTTGAACATTGTGTGTGAGATACCTAAAACCTTTTCAATCTCTTTTTGAGTGTCTTTGTTCTCGCCCTGTGCCTCATCAGCACTTTTGTTTTCATTTACGGACTCGTCATTTACAACATAACGGAAAAAGCTGGGAGCCCGGCCTCGCTCGATTTTGTAGCTGTTGCCATTTGCTTCAAACTCAATGCTCACCACCATGTTCTTTTTGTTGATGCTGTTGATGAGATTGTTTTTCTTGATGTTGGTGAGTGCCTGTCCATACAAAGCATAGCAAATGGCAGAGATGAGTGTGCTTTTGCCCACACCATTTCTGTTTCCGTTGCCACCCAGGTCCAAGTTTTCGCCCAAAACAAGTGTCAGGCCAGGTTGTGTGAGATTAACTGATTGTGTTACCGCACCCACACTCATGAAGTTTTTGATTGTTACGTTTTTGAGAATAATCAAGTTCAAATACTCTGATAGATTTCAATCAAGCGTTGTTTGCTCATTGTGGTGCTTTCAATACTATTCAAGTGACTCACCACAATTGAGTCAACACTTTCAAAGTTGATTTCACTTGCATCAAGTTCTGAACTGTCGTCATCAAGCGAAGATTGTATGAAGCTTACATCAAGTGCATTCAACTGGGTCTCAAACAGTTCACGTATAAACACAAGGTCTTCATAGCTCAAACGTCCGTCAATGTTCACGCGAGCAAAAGTTCTGTTGTCAATGAGTTTCGCAGGGTTTCTCAGCACTTCTGAAAGTGAGTAGACTCGAAATTTTGGAGCACCTGGCCAGCTTTCAAACTCCGGCTCTTTTCCAGGTGTCCACAGCATCAGCCCTCGATCATCATCATTGGTGTCAGCAAAGTTGTGAGGAAAAGCATTGCCAATGTAACAGATGTTGCCCTTTCTCTGTCTCTTGTGAAAATGCCCACTAAACACCCATTTTTGGTTTTGAAAATGTTCAGAATTTAACCCCCCGTGATCCGGCATCTCAACCATAGCGTTCATCTTGAAGCGAGCAATTTCAGCATGACAGAACAAATAGGGTTGTTTGATTTTTTGAATTTGTTTGTATTCATCGCCCACAAGCCAAGGAACAAAACAAAAGTCACCATAAGTGGTTATGGTATCAAGCAACTGCACATTAGAGAAGTCTCTGGCATAAGGAATGCTGTGCAAATCAAGTTTGTCTCTGTAGAACAAGTCATGATTGCCCAACAGCATGATGACATTGTCAAAGTTCTCATTCAACAGCTTCAGTGCCTGATGACTGTAATTCAGCGTGCTGATGTTCACATTGTTTCTGTTGTGGCTCCAGTCGCCCAAAAACAGCAGAGTTTTCACATTGTGGTGTTGTGCTCGGCTCACGCACCATTTCAAAAATTCCATGCACCACTCGTTGTGCTGTTTTGAATTGTTGCGCATGCCCAAGTGCAGATCTGTGATGGCGATCACACGGGAAAAATCAATATTTGAAACAGTTTGTGTCATTTCATCCAACGGTGCTGTGACACAAAGTATAGAGTTAGAAAACCTCTAGATCAACAGGAGTTGGTGTTAGGGACCAACTGCACCTGTGGGAGCGGGAACAACAATGGCTGCTGCCACTTCAGAATTGTCGAATCCCATTTGCTGAGCCAATTGATCTTCTGTTTGTCTTGTGTGGCTGGGGGTAGCACCATGCATGATCAAAAGATCATCTCGGATGTGCTGACTTCTCTTTTCCAAATGCAGTATCTTCAAAAAGCTTGTTGAGCTTACTGTTGTATAATAGGCAAATGGATTTGAGCTTTTGGCCTCATCAAATTGCAATCCCACTTGAGTAAGTTGCATGAGTGCTTGGGCCTTCATCTCATCTAGATAAGTGTAACCTCTCCAGTT
>JACCDG010273137.1_pt1 | contig 16908 bp, 21 predicted proteins | sample 7442471 | NCBI WGS metagenome assembly JACCDG01 (sample SAMN15323444, study PRJNA562643) | freshwater metagenome | isolation source: river surface water | place: USA:Blue River Watershed | collected 2017-08-17 | reverse complement strand
TACCATTTTTATAGCCAATTCTCTAAAAAAATATTCATCATTTGTGATTTTAACTTCCTCTTTATTAATTTTTATTTCAATGATATGTAACATATTTATTGTTTTAAAGTTTTTCTAATGCTTTTTTAATTTCATCCAAATTGCAAAACCTGGAAATGTCATGATTGAATGGTGGCATATTCAATGCGATTCTATTTAGGTCGTCTATTGTGCCGAATTTTACCACGTCCTTATACTTTTCATCGCCGAATAAAGAATGCTCGCTTACCACGTTGCAATGGTGGCTTAATGCCTCGTTTACTCTAAATATCTCAAGTGGGGATTCATTATAGTAGTGAATATTTACCACGGTCTTTGCACGGCTCAAAATTTCTCTCATTGGAGGGCCAAGGATCTTCTTTACAACTTGCATTGAAGGTATTTTTTTGACCGCCTCCAATCTTCTATCGGACAAATCCCCGTAAAATAGCAATTCAATATCCTTGTTTTTTTTCGGCTGTAATTTTACGCCTGGAGTTACTATTGAAATATTATCATTAAGGTGCTCGTATGCGGGCAAATTTATCTCATTGTATTCCCAAACCGCTATTGATTTGCTTAATCTTTCATAATACCTTTCATTAAACCAATGCGTGCCTATTTGCTCAGTCTGGTAACTGATGTAATGTTTAGGAACTACCCACGATAAAGAGTTATTGTACATTATCCAAATGTGTGAGGTGTCGTTCTTGTCAATTCTATTGACTATTTCCGCGCGCTTACCTAATTTATTTAGGTGCTCACATAAAATGATTGACGCGAATTGCACCTGAATTGGGGCGTAAATTTTAAATGTCATTTTGTGGGTGAATGTTGGTTAATTGGTGTTTTTAGGCATTAAATTTTCTTTCTTCAGTACAAACAATAGCGAATGGCATAAAAAATAATCTTCGGTTTCGTCATTGTAACCCTCACTGATTAACTCATCCCCTTTCATCATTTTGTATCTACCTTTTTCATGGGAATCTGACAATTGAGATTCAGATTTTATGTGCTTTTTGCTTTCGTCTAAAACATACGAATATCCTTTTGGTATCAATGCCTTCAATTCTTCAACACTCATCTTTGTCATTATCGGAGTTTGGTCAATATTTAATTGTTTCTCAAGTTCAATTAACTCTCCCTTTGTGTGGATATTGCCAAAGTCATCAGACCTACAATAATCACAATTGCCAAGTGTTTTTATCTCAAATCCCCATTTGTTGTAAATGATTGTTCCTACACCAACTCGACAGGTTGGAACGAATCCCCTTTCAAATAAAAAGTCAAAGTCTATTTTTTCGTCTTGCATAATATTATATTTTAAAATTGTTTGAATGCCTACCGCCTCCGATGTGGCGAATCGATGAATTTACCAATGAAACTGCACTATATCCATAATACAATTCTCTGCTTAATTCTATTTCGTCTTTTCCCGCTATCCCATTAGGAAACCACTTATTCCATCGACTCAACACCCTAACCGATGGATTAAAGCTAAAACCGCACCAATCTTTTATGTGCTCAACATCTTTGAATAATATTTTCTTTTTATTTATGGTCAAATCAAATACTTCATTGCTTAATGGGTGCGAATGGTCTTTCTCTGCCCTTATCCAAACTTGCATTATCCCTTCGTAAAACTCTAATAAATTAATGCTTTCATCAATAAAATTAGGATTGCCAAAGAATGCGAAATCATCTTCTAAATTTAGGAAGTATTCAGTTTCAACCAAATTAACAAGATAATCCCAACTTGCTGACAAGCCTCGTTTAGTGCCTGAGTGCCACGTGATATTTTTGTCTGAATATTTTTCCACCATTTCAATAGGAGGTAACACAAGACTATCATTGTGAACGTGAAAAGCCACATACGGATAAGTATTCAGCGCAAAAAAAGAATCCAAAGTCTTTTCCAATAGGTCGAACCTATCGCATGAAGTGCAGATTATTGTAAGTGGGTGCATGAGTTTTAATTAAAAAGTTTTGACCAAAATGATTGTTTTACTCGACTATACGATTTCAATTTTAATAATTCATTTTCTTGACTCAATTCCGCCATTTTCTGTGAATTTTGCGCTTCGTAATATTTAAGCGCTTCAACTTCTGACTCTAATGATTTAATCTTTTCATCAAAAAGTTCTTTCACTTTCAAAATTTCTTCGTCTTTTGTGTATAAATCAACCCACGATTTAAACCCGCATCTATCTATATAAAGTATGCGAGAGTTTAGCATTGATCTTTCAATCTCTTGAATTGTGGTAAGTTGATAAGTTAAGTGTAACTGTTTCTTGTGCCATAGATTATTTTCTTTTAAAAATTAGTAATGTTCTTGTAAACCACGATGTATTGTGGTCAATATTATTTCTTGCGTCTTTGGTCAATTCGTTATCCAAAATGAATCCCCTACTTTCAACATCTGCAATTACATCTTCTTGGCTACGGCAATTGATATGACCGATACCGGGTTGTCCAATTTCCGCCCATGATAAAAATAGCATATTCTTTGCTGAATCGCATACATTTTTCATAAATATTTCTTGGTGAACTTTGTCGATGTGCTCCGCTACTTCGAGGGAAATACTCACATCGTGAATTAAGAAAGTCCTTTTTGTTAAATCCCCTACAAATACATTGCTTGGGTATTTAATCCCGTGCTCGTTCCCATCAATCCCAATTCCATAAAATCCAAATCCCAATAATTCATTGACGTAATAGCCGTTTCCACAGCCAAAGTCACAGAATGATTCACATTCAAATTTATTCATTGTTCTTTTCATCCAATTGGCTAACCTTTCAGATGTTTGGTGGTGCTCTGCGTTTTCTTTATTCCAGATTCCGTTACTCATATTTTATTTTTAGTTTATTTTATTTAAAAGCCAATCTACGCATTTTATTTCATCATCAAAACATTTTGCAGGGAAATAACCTCGCGTTGCTTTGAATTGTTCCAACTCGAGCCTCCAATCCAACAACAAATCAACTTCCATTTTTAAGATGTCATCCTTATAATGCTTGTATATAGTTGTGTGCATTATTTCGCTTTCGTCAATAGGATTGTCCAAGTCCTTTTCAATTCGTTCAAATACTCGCTTTAATGCGATGTCAATGTCTTTATTTGCTGTCATTTTACAATTGGCTTTTGAAGTCAAGAATATGCAATCTTATGATTTTCGCTTTTGCTTTTTGAACTGAATTTAAACTCTTTGAATTTTGCATTTTTTCAAATTCAATTTCAGCTAATTTAGCCACTTCTTTTATATCTTGAATGTCCATTATTTTACGGGTTTTGATTTTTCTCGTGCTTCTAAAAATTCCGCTTTTATTTTTTCTGCAGGATATGCATAGTGCTCACCAAAGCCTCGTTGAATATTCTCATCGCTTCTTCTTGCTGCAAATATAGCGTGTCTTTTAATCATATACTCAATATTCACATATTTATAATGCCATGCCTTGTAAACTTTACTTGAATATTCAACCCCTCCGATTGGACTGCATGAATGAGCGCCTGGTCCGTAGTTGATTTCTTTTATCCTAGTCGAATTGAAGCAATATGCCTTGTCGTATGAAGTGCTGCGAACCCCTTTAAAAATATTGTCAATGTCCAAATTGTCCGCATGATTCACCATGTTGTATGCTTCGACTGAAATAATGGAGCCTTGTTCTTCTCTCAATTCTTCTTCCCAAATATCCAACAACTCATCACAATCCGCAACAATAACCCAACCCTCGCTACCTTTCCAACAATTATTTTTGATCTCCAAATATTTCAAATCGCTTAATTTCCCGTTGGTATCGTATTCAATCACTTTGCATCCTGCTTCCAATGCAATTTGTTTGGTATTGTCAGTGCTGCAATTGTCGTAAACAATAATGTCGCAGTCTGGAAATCGATCTCTATAATGCTGAATGAAAATAGGCAGCATTAATTGTTCGTTGTATGTGATTGTAAAGATTTTCATAATTATTCAATGCTTTTTTCGATATTTGAAATTCCTATCCATGCAATAAAAATTCCAAGTCCAATTTCAATAACCTCAAAAGTAAAATTCCCATTTCGATTAATTCCTCTATCTATTAGTGTTGTGCTAAAAACTAGTTGAATTAATCCCCAAATAAATCTAAGTGTGTGCTTATTCATTGATTAAATGATTTATAAAAGTTTAAAATATCTTCGTCTTTGACGTGCTGTGAAAGCCATTTTAATTCGCTATCGTCATGACCTCCCGCCGCTTCATTTCCTAAACCTCCATTGATTGTAAATCTCTGCAATCCTGTTGTGTGTTGACGACCTCCGCACATTCCAACTCCGTGCTTTATTCCTATGCTTATTTGAGCGTTTGGAGTCCATGTTTGTTTTGAACCTTCCAAACATCTATCTCGAGTCCATAAATGCATATCGGTAAAAACTTCATGGTCTGGTGGCCAAATTATATCCAAGTTTGGTTTAATCATGGTATTCATCATGCTTGCCCTTGTTGGATGATTGAAGTTGAAAAATGCCCTCAATCCAACATGATAATAAGTGGTATATGAAGTTCCAAAAAGGTCTGGTTTGCCGTTTAATTCCCACATTGAAAGCATGGTTTCTATGTAGTCTGGTTTATAAAAGTCGTCATTCTCGATAAAAAAAATAACGTCATAGGCGCTCTCTGGATGCTTAATATTTAATTCGCTTACCCTTTCATATCCCGTGCGATATCTTTGTGTGATGTCTGGTTTTTCTGACTTTGGCAAATAATTGATAAGAAAAACAGCATCGGGTTTTATGGTCTGATAATCCAACATCTTTTTGCATTGCGCTAAAAAGTTGGGACGGTCTAGTCTGTCTGGTATAATTACGGCGATTCTCATTTAAGTATTTGTTGTTGCTGTGGCAAATGTAATATAGTTTTTTTAATTGCTAGAATTATTTTTTATATTTTATTTTTTTGTCTTTCAATATCGCTCACAAAGATAGCTTTATACTGGGCAAAGGGATTGCCAAAACCAAGCAAACCTATTTCAAATAAATAAGCAAACAATGTGAAAACCAAGAAGCCTGTATCTCAAAGATAAGAATAAATCAAATCTACTTTACTTTTTTAAAGTCGCTAAAACTACGACGCCTCTATCTAGCGTGAAAAATATATCCTTTTGTACCTTGTCGGGTTTGCCCAGTCTATGTTCCTGCTAAGGATTGCATAGTTTTCAATCAGATATAAGTTGTTCTCACAAAGGGAAACGGATTTTTTTTGATTATAGACTTTTTGAATACTTGGGACTTCGTAACAAGGCAAAAAAATAACCGCTTCAAATCTGCTGACCATTGGTTCTTTTCCCAATGTTCCCCTCAGCAAATCGAGCGGTTATCTTTTGTAGAGATAAACTCTTTTTATGTCTTTATTTATTGAGGGGGTCAACAAATTACTCGACAAAAATAATTACTATTTTCTAATTTCCAAATTTATTTTTATGCCACCTTGATATTGTCGATTTTTGCCGCTGCGATGTCAGCAGAACTTGGTCCAATTACGGGACCCGTTGGCGTTCCTGTCGCTGTGGATAGGTGCGTATGTGCATTGAAAGCGCTTTTTAACTCATTAAATGCAGTTTCTAATTCCTCAAACCGCGCTAAATGCCTTGCATCTCCGCCTAATTCAAGATTATTTGAAGCGCGCAAATAAACATAAAATTGTTCCGCACCCGCTGAATTGGTACTGAATAACCGCAATCCACCAACCTCCGCCAATGAATTTTTATTGATGTAACCAATTATTACTTGGTCTCCTTTTACCGATGTTTCAGCATACACAGCTATCATGTCTGCAATTGGGTTTCCATCTATTCCATACGGAGAAACTACGGGTGCTGTTTGGATATCTGATTTCCCCAATCTTCGAACCTTTTGAATTAATCGACCTATGCTGTCTTTTGCCGTGCTTAAAGTTGTTGTTAACCAAATCATGATAGTCTATTTATTGGGGTGTTTCCGTTGTGAACCTCTGGAACTACGCAAGTTAATACCGCTGTTTGTTCTTGATTATTTTCTAAAAGTTGTACCTGCTCGATAAAAAATTGAGTGCGTCTATTTATATTGCATTCTGGAGCCGTTACGTCGATTAGCGCGTTTGGTCTTAACTTATTTCCATTCCATCTGAATTTCTGCAACCCTCCCAAAGTGATCACAACTTTGATATTTTTTAATTCAGCCGCGAGCATATTTTTTGCCGCCAATTCGCTTGTAATATCCGTTCCCGTTGTTTGAACTTTAACTGAGGGCCTAAATACTTTCACATACGGATTTACTACCGATGCTTGTCCTGCATTTCCCCCGTCAATACTAGCTTGTTTTACTATAGTTATTTCGGAGTGCATCGGTTGCCCGTCAAAATTCACATTTATTTTCACGTTTGGCATTCCGCTTGAAAAATGATATAAGCTAGCCCCGTTTGCATAGGCGCGTGTAAATCTCAAATTCCCGCCCGCAGTATGTCCAATGATGATATTTTTTTGCGCGGCTATTTCTGAAAGGTAAGATTTAACCGTCTGTTTTACTTCGGCTGTGATTTTTGGAATAACTTCGTTGGCCGCATCAACTATATCTGTGAATTTTTCCCACTCGTCAATTGTAAGTCCAATTCCAAAAGGCCTCAATAAATATTCTGCAATTTCTTTTAAGGTTTTCCCATCGCTTTGTAATGGCCATAAAGAAACGGGTATTTCGCAATCTTCTAAAACTCCAGGAACAGAATAACCAGAAATTCCCGTAAGCGATTTATTCGCGCCGTCCTCAAATGCTTGGTTTAAAATTGTTCCTGTGATTAATATTGTCCCGTCGTCGTCTATAATCTTGCAGCGCGCATAACTCCCGTATTTCGCTAATTGGCTTACCTCTGAATTATTTCGATCGTAATAAAAAACAAAGGTAAATGTAGATGCCACGCTATCATATTTGAGTGTAATATCAATAGACGTAAACTTTTCAATCTTTACATTTCCAACTTTTAGAATCATATGTAATATTTAACGACGCGCCCTTTTTTCAATCCTAAAATTTCACTTAATCCGATGCTATTTTCATCAATAAATTGCAGTAGTTTTTCATCATCATTGCTTGGGCCATAAAATCTATGTGATAGAATTATTGCATTGTCATCTTCAGTAAGTACATAAGTCCTTTCTTGCTTTGCATTTAAGGCAATGTTAAATAAATTCGAGATAGTGAAATTTACTATTTCATTGAGTGCAGTTTGCGCGTTTCCGTTTGGATTATAGTCGTCTGGATTTGCCCCGCTTCCCGTTTGTAAATCTCCCAATACTGAAACATACTGATTGTAGATATCGATTATTTTCTTGATTACGTCGAGTACATTCTGCGACTTTTTGTAATTTCCCGCCAATGGCAACCCTGCTGCCAATGATAAAGAAGATATCAATGATGCCACATTATTTTCAAACAATGCTTTTTGCGCTAGTGATATGGCACCACCTCCAACAGTCAATGCAACCATTGAAACAATAAGCGCATTGCATTGATCAATGATTAAATCGACTCGAGTATCTACGTCAATTACAAATCGTGCAGGTGCTTCGATGACTGTTTGCATTGTCCGTACTGCTGCCAATGGTTGCGATGTTGCGTCTAGTATTGCTGATTCCGCCGTATTGAATGCATTGAAATAATCTTCAAATTCGCTTTGTAGTGAGATTTTTGGCTTTCCTAAATTGTAAATTGTTTCATTGTTAAAACTCATATCCTCAGGAACGGGCGTAGCTGTCAATTCAAATGCCAATGCCGATGCTTCCAATGTTTTAACTTGCAAATCTTCAATTGTATCAATTGGATCTCGTTTAGTTTGAATCCCTTTATTTGTAATGGTTTCCATTACAACTCCTGTAATCTTGGTATAATTTACGCTTTCATTGTCATCAAAAGTCAATGATATTGGTTGGACCAATAATAATCCATAAAGCGGATGATCAATTTTCCATGGTCTTTTATCGAATGATGCCGTTTCGAACCTTCGCGATTCTTTCAAATGATTTTCCCCTTGCAAATAAACTTGAATAGGGAAAGTTCGCCCCTTTACTTCGCGCCTATCAACTAAAGTTCCTTTCACTCCGATAAACTCAAATTGACTTACATTAAATTCGTACGCCTTGGACGCACCAATCCACAGCACTTCGAAAGTTGACCCTTCGCCTGTGGTTATCTTGTAAGGTTTATTTATGTCTTGTTCCCAACTCATTTTCTTCGTGCGATGTTTGCTATTTGTTTTTCTGCCTCAGTGATAAAAAATTGTTGCATATTTGATTGGGTTTCCAAACTTGCTTTCCTCATAAATCCTGTTCCATTCGGGTCAATTGTCTTATTTTTCACATAAGAATACAATGGAGTCTTTTTTATTACGGTCTTTTTGCCTACCTTGGTAACGCTATCAATACGGCTCAATGTTCGATTGCCTTTTGAATTTTCATTTCCTAGCACAAAGGCATTATTGGGAGCTAAATTCTTTGCTGCAATGACGGTTTTCATCCATGCCTGTCTTTTATTTACGCCCGCTCTTATCCTTACTCGATAGACTTTTTTGATATTTTCTAGTCTGAATTTTGAAAAGACTAAATTGTTTCTATTCTTTCCCTTTCGCGCGCTGTCCAATGGCATCAAAGAACGTCCTTTTATAATACCTCCATTTTCTTGTTGCTCTAAATCCTTGATAGCGTAGTTGTTTCCTCCTTTCAACTTTTCAGAAATAAAACCAACTGTCGATTGCATTGTTTTTATGTCCTTTCCTTTTGCAAAGTCAACTTTACTATTTGCTTTAAAGAAGTTTTTTTGCCTCTCAGTAAATGCTTTCTTTGCCGTAACAGGCATTGTTTTTTGCTTTACATTCAATGCCGCTTTGCTCAATGTTTCTCTCACTGCATTCGGGAATGCACTTGCTTTCATCTTTTGCAATTTTGTCGCAAAATCCTTACTCGCTCGAGTATCAATTGAGAATAAAACAGCCATTATAAACTTTCAGTATAGCGAATAATTACATATCCTCTGTTAATAACAGCATCGTCCCAAAACGGAGCGTCAAATGTTCCGCCCGTTGTTCTATTTAGTATAATTTGTGTTCCCGTTGCATAAATTCTATCCGCCCCTGGTGCAAAATTATCCCTCGTTTGATCGTCGTCTCGTTTGATAATTACGTCTATTGACCTAATATCAGCTAATGCCGCAATCCCATGTAAAATTGGTGCCGCTGGTGATGCATTAGTGTCCATGTCCCACGCGCCTATCTCAATGATTTTTGTTTTAACTCCACCCATCAGCGCCATAAGAGATTCCATAAGTTGCCAACCGCTATACTCATTATCTGGAAGTCCGTTTGGTGTCACCCCTGCATAATCCATCATCTTCGCAAAAAACTGATGGAAGTCTGCGTAAACTATTTTATTTACTGGGGTTCCATGTACTGAGATTGTCTTGTCTTTTATGTTACCAAATGGATAGTCCGCGTCTGGTGCTGTTGTGTTTGGTTTGTCTGTAATTGCGTAAGCCATAACTTGTTTTTTAATTTATTATTTGATTTGCTGTTTTGTTATAATGATATGCTGCTGATAATTCACATGGATAAACGCCAACATAAGTTATTTTTCCGTTTATTCGCCCAGCCGCCTGCCATCTATTTGTTTTCTTTACTAAACAAACCCCCTTATATTTCGAAGATCTCCCAGGTGTTTTTGGAAACTTTACTTTTTTAGGAACAACTTCATTGTCTATTTTGTTTAAATTTGCAAATTCTCCAAATATTTTTTTTGCTTCAATGTTATATGCCATTGCCGCTTCTATCTCTGTTCCGTAAGTTCCAATATGCATAAGTTTGCCGTTTGCATGAATGTTTGCTTTGTATTGTCCAGATGTCCCTTTTTGATTAACCCCTTTATAAATACTTGTCTTTGTCCCAGAAGATCTTCTATTTCTTAAATTTTCGGCGGACGTACATATTCTAAGGTTTGCTTTTCTATTATCTAATCCATTATTATTTATATGATCAACTTGTTTTAATTTATCTTCTTCTGAAAGCCCCATCAAAAATCTATGCATTCGTATTACTTTTTTACAATGATAAATTTCGTTTTCGTAAATTATTTTTTTTGATATTGTCCTTACTGCATAATATATTCCATTTATTTTAGAACCGCTTGCACTCCATTTGTATTTTGATAATTCTACAAAATCTTCATCATCAACGATTGCAACTTTCCCTTGTGTTAATTTTATTGTTTTCATTTTTATTTATATGTAGTTTACAAGAGCATATGCTACCATATTCACTTCTTTTAATTGTAAAATCAATTGCCTAAATTCATTTTTTCTTTCTGTTGGAACGTCCGCCAATGTTCCAAATGTTTCACCGCCAATATAAAATGTTGCCCGTAGATTTTCGCCCTCATTGAATGGCGCATCTTTTTCTTCCTCGATAAAATTTACCACCTTATTTGTAAAAATCCATCCCCCGTGTTCAATTTCTCCGTGTTCAATTTCTCCGTGCTCTGCAAAGATAAATAAATCTGCGTAATAACTCAAATCATCTCCATGTTCAATTTCGCCATGTTCATATTCTCCATGCTCTCCATAGTCTACATTTACCAACGCCTCCGCTGGGTCAATAGTGTTCCACGTGGAACCATTGTAAAATCTATTTTCATGCACCCAAACATTAAAACCCGCTGCTTGTAATTGATGTTCTAAGTTCATCCAATTTTCGCGCGGCTTCATCGTGCCAGGATGATTCATTTTTCTTTTGATAGCCAATTTTCTATCTTCCAAATCTACTCCCGTTCCGTTAATAATTCCCAATCTTCTTTCCCATTCAGTTGCATTTTCTGCTGTAAAATTAGGATTGTCTGGCAAAATAGAATCCAATACCCCCAATGCTGCATTGTATGCAGCCGCCTCGCTTACTGCCAATCCTTTATGCAACCTCTCCCACCAACTGCCATTGAATATTCTAAACGCTCTACCCGTTGGATAAAGTTGTTTAGTCAATTTCACTATTTTTTCAATCAATACATCCGTATCCATTACGCGTAAATTATGCCGGTTAGATAATCTTCCAAATATGGTATTTCTCCACCCTCAAATTGATAGCTATTTACTGACACACTATCCACAAATAACTCAACTGAAGTAAATACACTTGCAGGAACTGCAGTCTGAATAATAAATATCAATTTGTTTATCGAAATAGTATCGTTTCTGTCTGCCACTACATCCCTAGATGCCACAAATGGACGTATCAAAGCCAATGCATCAATAACAGCATTCTCGATTAATGTTTGTTTTGCAGTGGTGATATTCTCGTAACCCGTAATTATAATTTCGATAGGTAACGGTTCAACAGGTAAATAATTTATTTGCCATGCTGAAATTGGACGGCGGCCTCTTTCGTATAATGGTTTGGTTACGTCCGGATCACGCTCAATTACTTCTTCAACGTCCAATAATAATTGCGCCGACGGAGTGCCGTGTCCGTCTGTTGAATCTGATATGGTTGCCTCTACATACATATCAATTTGCCCAACTTCACCGCTTTTTGCATACGGATAAACTGCTTTTTGTCCTTGAGCATCAGCCGCCCAAATAGTATAATCTCCGCCCGCGCCACCTTGAGCCTCTAATTGATATGCTAATATTGCAGCTGCTCGATATTCTTCAATGTCCTCTGCCCCCCTTGGTTCGGTTGTTACACTTGCTATAATAGCCAATGAATTAACGAGAGCGATTGGAGAGGTTGATGTTAGCCTATCACCCACAATAAGCGACGCATCTAGTCCCGTCTCCAATGCTCTCAGAGTAATTGTTCCTGAGCTACCTGACAAAGTATATTCTGTATCTAAAATAAATAGTTTGCTTGGGTGCGAACTGTCGTCATTGCTTTTGAATGTTTGACGCGCGGGAATTACGCCGCCGCTTGTTCCTGTGACAGTTGCCGTATAAACTCCTGCAGTTGCTGGAAAAGGGTCTCTATTTAATTTCACACGTCCAAATCTTTGAAGCGTTCCTCCCATGCTTTCGGGGTCTGCTAAATCAATAAAGATATTCTTTTGCACGCCCGCCAACGCTAAATAAAATAACCACAACTTGCCCGCTTGCACCACGGCAAATACCCATAACATTGCCTTCCCAATTACGGGAATATTCGTCTGCATTTGCGTTTCTAAATCAGCCTTAATGCTTGTATATAATTGTGCGTATGTCATTATTGTCCAATTGTGCTTGTTGTTATTGGTTTGCGGATATTTACGCCTTTTGACGCAACTGTGTCGACTCTATTACTTTCACCTCGAATGGTCATGTCTACAGTATGATTTACTGATTGTGTTTCTGCTTGCGTATTTAATGCCTGTTGCTGTTGAACTGCTGCCTCTAATTCTTGATCGGCTTGATTCACATTTGCAAATTTATTGGCCATAACTCCCGCTCCTATCATTGGGATCGCGGATAGTATGCTGCCCTTTTTTAAGTCTTCCTGGGCCGCTAGCAAATTCCTTGCTTTATCTCTCACAATTTCGGCGGCAGCTTCTGCCTGTGCTCGCTTCATAATTGTCGCAATAAGTTCTTTCTCCGCTGCGTTTATTTTATCGATTGCTTTTACCTGCAAGCTATATTTTTCTATAATCCCTGGCTGCAATTTCTCCAATTTGGCCAGCGTATCATTGTAGGCAGTGGATCCTTGCGTTGCATTTCTTAATGCTGCAAATAATGCCGTTGCCTCCGCTCTCTGTTCTACGGTATTGGCTAGTGTTTTATCCTGTAGGTCTTGTGCTGCTTTTTCGCTCGCTGATAGTCCGCTATATGCTTTTGAAAGTCCCCATATAACTGCTGTGAGTGCTATCGCTCCTGCTATTACTATGCCTATTGGATTTGCTGCCCATGCTGCGTTTAAACTTGATTGTGCGACTGCCAGTGCTGCTGTCGCAAATGTCGTGCTGTTTGTTAGTGCGATTTGCCGTATCATTGCCACAATAAACTTCCCTGTTAGGAATGCTTCGTTAATCATCATAACTGCGTTCAGTCCTAGTAATGCTGCTTTGTATAGCAAAAAACCGCCGACTATTGCTCCCACCAATCCAAGGACCACGTCCATGTTTTTCGCTAATCCAAAAAATAAAGACTTCATTAATTCTAGCAATGGATTCATTTTGTCCCCGCTCACAATCACATTCACAAATGAATTCTTTACCTCTTGCAGTGCGTTAGACATTGTTCTGCTGTTTACCGCTGCTTGTTTCTGTGCTTCGTTGGTCTTTCCTATTTTGTCCACCCAATCTTCGTACAAACCTAAATTTTGAAATATTGTAGTTCCTGCAGCGATGTTTTCACGTCCAAAGAATTTTTCCATTGCCACAGCGTCGCCTTGGATCTTTGACAATTCTTTCAATCTTTCTGCAAATGTGAGACTTCCGTCCGATACTCTGTCCAGATTTACTTTGTGTTTCTCTAATGCTTTCAGTGTCTCTGGTGGTGCTCCTTTTATTGCACCCATGAATGTAATTAGATTCCTTGATGCCCTTCCCAGTGTTTCCGTCGGTAGTTTCTTTCCAAGTGCTTCTACTAATGCCACTGATTCGCTCAATGATACATTGTTTGCCGATGCCACCGCTCCAAATTCTTGTAAGTGCTCCGCTGCTTTTTGTGTAGATATGCTTCCCACGATTTCTCCCGCCGTTAGTCGGTTTACTACATTGGCTGCCTGGTCTGCTGCAAATCCGAACTGGTTCATTACACTTGTCAATGCCTGGAGCGATGGTTCTAGTTCCATCCTTGACGCTTTTGATAGTGTTATTCCCGCGGATGTGATTTGTCCCAGTGCTTTCGGGTTGTCCAAATATTCGGACATTGCGGATCCTACTACCTCAAAACTTTTAGCTACATCGATTGCGCTTTTTCTACTACTGCTGGCTATTGATTCTATTTGTGATTTAAATAGTTTGGATGATTGTCCTGTGACGGCCTCTAAACTTGCCAGCGCTGTCTCATAGTCTAGTATCGATTGAACTCCGAATCTAAACATTTGCGTAACTCCTGTTATTACCGCTGCCTTCGCTGCAAACGAGAAAAGGTCCTTTTGTAGTTCGCTCAAATTCCCAAATATCCCCTTTGCGCTTTTGTCGAACTTGTCCATGTTTGTGCTCATCCTTTGCAAAGGACCAGACAGGTTGTCGACTGCTTTAAATACTGTAGGTATTACGAACTTGCTCATTGTATATAAAAAAACCCGATATTTTTTATCGGGCTTATTTCTTGCTTTTTTTTATTTCATTAATGTAGTCTAAACAATCTTGATACCAATAATAAATTCCCAAATCGTCTAAATTGTCAACATATAAATCTCTTATTACTTGTGGGCTCCAATTATACTGCCTTGCTAGTGTTTTGATCGCCGACTCTACATGAACAAACTCGACATGTATGGTTGGTTGCCCTAAAAGAAAAAACTTACCACCGTGCTCGTTACTGAATAATCACTTGAATCCATCTTTGCGATTTGCTCAAATGCTTTTCCAGTCAATGCACATGCGTAAATCATCAATCTTCCGTCAATATCGCCACTCTTTACATTGTTACCTGTCATTCTCTTTTGAATGTCGCCAACCGTAATTCTATTCTTGAATGTCAATTCGTTTACTTGCGACTCCTCACCAAACGGACAATCTAATTTTTGCAAGAGTGTTCCATCTTCTTTTACAATCAATTTTCCTTCCATAACATAGCTTTCCAATTCTTTGATTTGGTCTGCCATTTTACTTCTTTTGCTCTCTGAGGTATTGCGCGAATCGAGCCATTTATTAACGTCTTTTTCCGCGACTTCTTGTGGTACTTTGCTCATTTTGTGGGTGGTTTATGAGATTAAAAATTATTGTTTCTTGAGTTTCGCTCCTCCAGATACAGTGAGTGCGAATGTCGATTGGTTTACATTGAGTTCTTTGTCTCCTACGGGTTTTCCTGTTCCGACATATACAGCGCCGCTAATGTGTGCAAATGTCCAATCCGCTTGAACGGGACTTGCTGCCATTGCTTCGACTTTTTCCAAGTCTAGCTTGGTATTCATGTCGTTAGCAATTAATACGCCAACTTTCCAACGCTTTCTGTTGAGCTGGTCGATAAAATTCCCTCCGCCGTCGATCATGTTTTGATCATCAGTTGAATTGAATCCGCCAAGGTCAAAAGTATTATCTTCTGCCGCTTTTGGGTATAATACCCCCGACCCTATTGTAGGGTGATTGAATGTGATTTCTGTAATATCTCCACCGACTGGCATATCTATATAATTTATTTGTTATTAAATTGACCCAAAATTGAAACCCGCTGCTGCTGTTGTACTTGATATTCTCACAACTCCTGTTCTCTTATACTCGAAGTATGTTTCAAATCTGTCTGGATTTACTGTTGAAATATTTACAACCAAAGTTCCTGTTGAAAATCCTTCGTCAACAATAAGCGCGCGACTTACAAGCGATAAAAAGTATTTGGCCAATACGCCTTTCCACATTTTAGGCTTGATTACTTTGTCTGCTGCAACCACGTCATCGTCGTTTGAAATTGAATGACCTACTACATTGATTTGTTCTAACAAGTAATACCCAAAACGGATATTAAAGTCCAGCATCAAATTGCGCACGTAGCGGAACTGTGGAGGCAATTCTCCCACTGGATGGTACGTCGTGATAAAATCACAAACTTTGTATTTCCCTCCGCTCAATTGTACGGTGCTGTTTCCTTTTTTGACGTAGATGTCACGGTTGTTGTACTCCGCCATTGTGCCTATGCTTAAAGGCGTTGGCATGTCTGAATACATTTGATCTCCAATATCTAAATTTGGCGAATCTTGCGCAATTCTAGCCTGCATAACAGCGACGTTTGCCGCCGCTTCAAATTGGAATCCTTTTGATAAAGGCGCTGGGCAAACTGCAATTGTAACGTCGTTCAATCTTGCATCTGTAAACGCTGTATCTTCGTCAGCGACTGAACCGCTCAAAACCACCATTGGTTTCATGATTATTCCTGCATATCTGCCTGTTGGATTTGTTGGGTCTGGAATACCATTCCAAGTCTGAAACTCATTACAAATGCTTGAGTTCAATCCATATGAGTTGATTCCAATAGGAATCCAATTGTCGCCTATTTTGTTTAATCCTGCTGTTACTGTTGGTGAGCCTGCACCCGCTTGAGTAACTGAAACTGCGTAAGAAATACCCAAGTCATTTCCGTCTGTATCAACTTCAACTTGCAATCCATTTGCCGTAAGTCCTTTCCATTTTGTGGTAAGTTCACAAACATAAGGGTCTGCGCTTGCTGTTACAGGTGCACCCAATACGCCTGCAACGGCCGTTTCTATTTTGTCTGCGATGTCCGCTGTCGTGTCGCCTTCATTGATTGTGATTGCGTATGATTGACCGTCCAATGAATCTCTACCCGCTATTTTTACATAGTGAGTACCCGCACCCGTTGCCGTTCCTGTTGCTGCGATTTCAACTATTTTTGCCGTTGCTCCAACTGCTTCTTCTTGTGGATTAATGAATACAGGAATGCCTCCAACTCCTACGCCGCCATTCGGTCTAAGGATTCTGCAAATCAAATAAATTGGGGAACCATATCCGTACTTGTCGCCAATCTTTTGCAAGGTCGTCATCTCGTAACGGTCTGTATCAAAATCAATACTAGATTGATTTGCATGGTTTGCCTCTGCAAATACTTCTATCGCCTGCGGCAAATTTGGAGTGCTTTCAGAAAAATTCTTTTTTATAATTTTATACCCAACTACTTGTGAGACTCTCTCTAATCCTACTGCATTTGATGCCATGCTTAAATTTTTGTTCAAAACTATACATGATTTTTGCGCTATCTCAATT
>JACCDG011362737.1_pt1 | contig 16913 bp, 14 predicted proteins | sample 7442471 | NCBI WGS metagenome assembly JACCDG01 (sample SAMN15323444, study PRJNA562643) | freshwater metagenome | isolation source: river surface water | place: USA:Blue River Watershed | collected 2017-08-17 | reverse complement strand
TTATAATCACCCTTAAGATATTTTATTACAAATCGATTTTCATTACTTTTAATAAAATCATTTGATTTATTCATCCAAATGTTTATAACATTTGGATTATTACCATCAAATTCATGATTATCTTTGAGTTTTCTAACCCACTCACCATTTTCTTCTACACCTTTTTCTATTTTATCACGCAAGACATACTCGTCAGTATAATTATAATTAGAAATAAAAAGAAATTCATCAGTAATAGGTAACCCTAAATCGTAGAATTTTTTATACAGATTATACACATTATCATTCATCCCAACTAAACTAATATTTTCTTCGAAAACGGCTGATTCTTCATAACCATCGACATTATATCCCAATGAGATGAGTCTTTTAATTCCATTAATATAATCTGGGTTTTCTAGTGCCTTCATATTGTTTTTCAGATCAAGAAATCCAATAGATGGTTTTGAAGTATATGGGAAAGATTTATATATGTCTTCTATAACACTTTGATATTTTTTATCTTTAAATTTTTCATGTAATGAATCCCCTAAATACAAAAGATTATCCATCTTTACAGAAAATTGATCACTTAATTTAACTAATTCATCTCTAACAAAATCATCTTTAAGTGCTGGCAGGAGTAGGCTATCATGTTGTTGAAATTTATTAAGCTCATCTGGAGAGAGAATATCTCGAAGATCTGTATATAAATCTTCTGATTCTTGTAAAGAAATATTTTTTAATTTATCTTTCAATTCGAGAGCGCCTTTAGGAGTTACATGATTATCACTTTGTATCGATGCGAAAATTAATGTAGCAAGCATAATCCTACGACCAGTTACAAAAACTTGCTCCATTTTTTCAGATTTATTTATTAATAGTTCATTGACTTCTTGTTTATAACCTGAAAATACTTCTTTTGCTTTATCTTTAAACTTACTTAAAAAATCTAAAACCTTATTATTTAGGGTACTGATTGATTGTTTCAAGCTAACTTGCTGTTTTACCTCTTCAACAATAGTTTGATCAGAAACACCTACATGCTCGACTATTTCATCAATGTATTTATCCGCCTCTATAAATTTATCAACCTCCTGCTCCATCTCATTCTCAAAACGCACTCGCAAATCTTCGAGAGTTTCTTTTTTTTCAGGATTAGTTACATGTTCATGTAGGTCTTTTCTTTCTTGTGTATTGAGTTTTTTGTATTGTTCAAGATCCATAAAATTATTGTTTATGATTTTTAACTAAATTATTTTTAATTTCTTGTATCTTTTTTCCTTCAAGTTTAGATCGAAAAAGTGAGAAAATATTTTTCTTCTCTGTCCATAACTCTATCATATGTGTACGAAAACTTTTCATCTCATTTTCTAATATTTCTTTGTTTTCTGATGTTTCTTGCATGGTAAAATCATACCATATCTTTAGAATATTTAACAATTACTTGATTTTTAAAAATCGTTCTCGAATTTCATATGATTGCATAATAACCCTACCCTACCATATTTTAGAAACAAAAAAAAGCATCTCTCGATGCTTTTGTTTTTTTTGATAGTATTAATCAAAGGAGTCTCTCATACTAACATATGGCTCAAAATACAATTTATCTTCTCCTGGTTTAATAACTTTAGAGGTCAATCTGAATTCTTTACATCCAGATTCAGAAAACAGTTTAAAGGTTTCCATATCGATTCGATAAAAAACAGTAGTATGAATATACTCATCTATTTCAGATCCTACTGATTCGTATACATGTTTACTCTTGGGATCTATAATAGAACTTTTTATAATCTCTACAATATACATTGTTTCAGATATTTCTTTTTCAGGATAAAAAGTCTTAGAAAAGATAAATACTCTGATTGGTTGAAAAGGTTGCCCCAATAAACTCCTATCAATTTCAAGTAATTCCCCAGCGAGTGGGTTGTCTTTGTATACAAATCTTTTGATCATAATAATAAGCCAAATAGTTACACCGGTCCAAATAATCAATACGATTATTGCAAAAATAATTAATCCTTGGTTCATGTCTTAACATTTAAATTGTTGTAAAATAGATTTTCAAAATTACAGTACCATATATAGTAAACAAAAGCAAATAAAAAAGCACCCGGAGGTGCCTTTAAAATCAAAGAAATTTTCTCAAACTATCATTTGAAAGTTTGTTTAGAAAAATCATTTTATTGATTGCTTTTTTATATGTTTTTCTAATATTTTCAGTATTTAGGTCAAACTTTTTTGCAATCTCTGGGAATGACATTGGAGAACATTCTGTATCTATTCCGTGATACAGAACTAGTACTGTTTTTTGTTTTTCAGAAAGTTTTTTTAAAAAACGACCCAGTTCTTTTTTAAAAGAATCTATCTGAACTAGTTCTTTGTCTGGACTATCTATATCAGCAGCAAAAGTTTCAATCATTTCAATACCTTCTGCATCTGGCATAGATGCATTTAATGAGGTGTAATAATTTCCTGTAGCTGCTGCTCTCATTCCATTCTGAATTGTTAGTACCGGTTTTTGTAAATACTCCGCTAATTCTTCTATTGTTGGTTCTCTGTCGAATTCGAGTTCAAAATTACTCGTTGCTTTGTTGATTTTTTGTGATAAGCCAACCTTGTTCAATGGCAACCTAACTAATCGGGCATTTTCTGCAAGAGCTTGCATGATTGATTGCCTAATCCACCACACGGCATACGAAATAAATTTAAAACCCTTCGTATGGTCAAACTTTTTAGCTGCTTTTACTAGGCCAACATTACCCTCGTTAATTAAATCATTCAATTTTAATCCCTGGTTTTGATATTGTTTTGCAACCGATACCACGAACCGGAGATTAGCATTAACTAATTTTTCGAGAGCCTGTTGATTACCTTGTTTGATTTTTTCAGCTAACTCTACTTCTTCTGAAGCTGAAATCAAAGGTATTTTTTTAATAGAGAGTAAATAAGTCTCTACCCCAGACTCATCTCTGGCAGTGATTGTGTTTCCTATTTTTAGTTGTCTCATTGTTTTATTTTTTAAAATTCTCTAAAACCATACACCTAAAATGTATTTATGTCAATACTCTCTGTGGGAGACTTATTTTAATGAGATACTATATTGAAATACTTCGAGTACCTTGATCATTATGTTCTAACTTGATTAGAATATCAGGACTACTCACTACATCTACTACAATCTCTGGCCATTCTATAATGATAAGGTTTTTCGGATTGCTATAATAATTTTCCCAATCTAATTTTACGAGGTCTGCTCCACTGGTTAATCGATAACTATCTATATGAATCAAGTTCGTAAACTTGTTATCGAGTAATTCTGTATTCTGAATCTGATATGATTTAAGTATTACAAATGTCGGACTCTGTACAGTTTCGATAATACCGAGCTCTCGAGCAATTGCTTGAGTTAATGTAGTTTTGCCCGCACCTAAATCACCCTGTAAAAAAACAATCGTAGCTGTCGTTTTTCTTGGTAATTCATTAATCATGCCCAATATGTTTTTTGTAATATCAGGGATTTCTGATAATTGAAATGTTCTATTCATAAAAATACTATAGCACAAAAAAGAAAACACCCAAGGGTGTTTTCTTTTTTAGATTTCATAATCACATGATTGATCTAAGTATCTGTTATTGTGTAGGTCGATATGGTGTATATGGCATAGCATCATTTCCATCTCGTCCGTCTCTACCATCTCTACCAGTACGAACATAGTGTCGTGCGGCAATAACGATCAAGAATATGATCAAGAATATGATTAACCAACCAATGAGATTAGATGGTAAAAATCCAATTCCGAAAATACTTGCTGCAAGTCCTGTATTACTGCCGATGATATAATTATCAGCGTCATATTCTACAGCACTGTCAGTTGCTCCGTTAAGGAGTGAGTTTTCAAATGCCATAATAGCACGAGCTACAATTGGGTCTCCTGCTTGGAGATTACCATTTAGATTAGCTGTGATGAACATTTGACCTTCTTCTTGAGGATCGAGTCTCACAATGTTGAGATATACAGCATTGGTTGAATGATCAATATCACCTCGTGAGGTTGTCATGATTTTCAATTCTTTTGGCATCGTAACCTCGAGTACGAGATTATTTAATACAACGTTAGAAACGTTTTCCCAGAGAACAGTATACATTACTTGCTCTCCACGAGTCATCGTAGTTCGTGCATTATCGATAGATAATCGAACCATTTTTGTATTTCCTCCTGTTCCATTAACAATAGTTGTATTGTTTGATTGGCGAGTAATTACCGTTGATGTTTGAACGATTCGACGAGTTGCTGTATTAGCTGTTGTAAAGTATTGTGTTTGTCCGTAAATAACATTACCTGTACAATTACGAGCTGCTAAACGATAGTAGTACATTGTTGATGGAGATAATCCAGAGATGTATTGCATAGCATTACCTGTTCCAGATCCACGAGCAATTTCATTGGTTCGATTAGATAAACTGTATGCAGAATTTCCGTATTCAAACCATGTATTCGTAGCACAACCATTACCGTTTACATATCCATCGAGATTAGCTTCTGTATTATTAAAATTAAATACAGGAAGTGTAGTAACCGTTGGCGCTCCATATCCTGTTACTGGTGGATAATAAATCGGTGGTTGTGGATAGATGATAACCGGTGGTTGATAATTATTATTTTCATTAATAGTAAATGTTTTATAGTTACCATTTGTTTTATTATTAGCATTATCATATCCTGTGAATCGATATTCATAATATCCTGCAGGTAGATTATTTAATCCAATTGCAGCATTTCCGTATCCACCATTGCGATTTTGACAATCAATAGTACTTGGTCCATAGACAGTAGATCCATTACGAGTACCAGTAATTTCAAAACAAGTACGAATAGAACCATTACTTGAATAGTTACCATTTAATACTGCGTATCCATTACTATTACCTGATGATGCATTACTGACATTGGTTGCACTGTTGGTAACAATTGATAAAATTTCTGGGTCAATAATAATTACACCTCCACTATTAATACTAAATGGAACCCAATTACCGTTTGCTGTTGCGACACTATTTGTTGCTATGATACGATATTCATAATTACCAGTAGGTAAATTAGTTACCTGATAGTTTCTATCACCATCTGCAATACCATTATTCATACAAGAAACCTCTGTATATGAACTGTTTCCTACAATACGATATTGGAAACATGTAGTAGTAGCGAGATTACCACTGGTAAAACTACCTTTTAATGTGGCGTAACCTTGTGATGAGTTAACTGTTGGTGTCGATGTATAAGCTGTTGGTTTAGCTCCTGTAGGGTTTGGATCGATAACAACTCCTGCATCTTTTACAGTAAATACTGCCTTAAATACTCCTTGGTATTTAGAAACGCCACCTACGATTTGCATTGGATTAATAGTTCCAACATTTAGTCCTCCATTAAATATATTTACTGAACTGGAAACTGTTTTATGGGTACTCATGGTATTATCTCGCTGTTGGAGTTCTTCGTATTGGAGATATGAATTTTTAGTCAAGTTAACAGTCACTGTATTGCCTGTAATATATCCATTGAGTCCCATACTCATCTGAACTGATCCAGATAATACACCTGTTCCGGGATTAGTTAGTGTTACCATTGCATTATTTAATGCAGTAGTACCAGTATTGTGATAATACAAAGTCACGTTGATAGTATCACCAGGTTTTGCAGTAATTGATGTTGCTGACCAACAGTTCGTAGTAGGAGCACCCTCACTTGTTGTGTAGTTAGCTACAGTAACATTGATTTTACAATCACTAGGATGGTTATTAAAACTAATTGCAGCCTCTGCACTACCTGCAAACGAAAGACCAATGACTAACATCATTGCAAGGGACGATAAAATTTTTGTAATTTTTTTAAACATAGATAAAATATTAGACTAGTAGTAATTAACTTCTATGGACAGAGTATATCATTTTATATAAATATTGTCAAGTCTTTATATGTGATTTATCCACAGTTTCTGGATACTATTATTATAGCTTATACACAAAAAAAGCCAACTAATTTTCATTAAGTTGGCTTTTTATTTAGTTTTTACCTGTTAGGACGGACTGTTCCGTACATATTAGGATTGAAATTATTATTATTATTTCCTCCACCATTAACCGTTACTGGATCCCACATTTGTGGCGTGAAATCAACAGGTGTTCTGTCGATAGGTCTGTCTATAGGATTATTTCCTCTCCAAGGGTTTTCTTGTGGAATACCGCAGTAAACATTGTTTTGATTAAGATATGGAGCAATTCTGTCCCAAATTCCAAATCCTGTATTGACTGCTAAGTTACCCCATCCTAAAGCGTAAGGATTATTCCAGAAACCTCCTCCTATATTTTGTTGCGGAGGATAATATGGCTGTGGATTCATAGCCGGCTGATACCAAGTAACAGCTGGTTGTGGAGCAACTGGTTGTACTGGTGTCGTCGGAGTAGTTGGACAACACTGTTTATCATCTGCAAACAACTGCTTCATAGCAAGCATTTCTGCAATAGTAAACCTGTTGTCACCTGTTCCTCCAACTGTTCTGTTCCCACGATCAGCAACATCACAATCATCATCATTCCAACGATTATCGTGGTTTCGATCCTCTGCAGGATCTTGTAAACCATTGGTAGGATTTACGTCCCAACATCCTGCTTTAACAGCGGGAGCTGATACAGTAGCAATTTCTTGAGGTTGTGCCGGTCTGTAGGCTTTTTTCAAAGTTACAGGTGTTTCAACTGGTGCTTCAGCGACTTCTTCTGAGGACTGAAAGTCCATCATTGGAGCAGCTGCTACAACCTCTGTTTTAACAAGCTTTGCAGCGTTGATGTTAAAACAAAAAAGTGAAGCAATAAACTCATCAGAACCATCAGGTAATTTAATAAACAATCCTTTTTCTGGACCATCTATCAAACGGTGAGGCTTACGAATTACCTGTGATACTCCAACTGGCTTCCCAGTTATTGCATCAATTGCCATTCCATCCATTACATAAGTTTTTGATGGATCAAGCGCTTTTTCATAAGAACCTTTCATAATCTCTAATGCTTTCGTAAAATCGATTATTTCATTGTTTCCATCTGTTAAGCAAAATTCATGCGCTGCATTTATTTGGTTTAAACGAGCAATTAATGCTTGTTCGCATCGGTTTGCACCAGATACTACAGAAGCAAGAATTATTTTTTCGGAAACATTTGGATATCCAAATTTTTCCATATAAGCCGGTTTTTGTTTATCAAATACATATGATAAATATTCAGCTTTTGTTCTGTTACTTGCCTTGTCTTTGTCAGACCAAGTATAAGCAACGCGTCGAGTATTTGTGTTGCTGTTCTCTACAGCATTTGCAACTCCCATTAATAAAACGAGAGGAGCAAAAATTAAGATTAATGTTTTCATATGTATTGGATTTTATTTTTTAAATTATTTAAATTTGTTTAGAAAAGAGACAGCTGGATTTTCGGAGAAAATCAGGACAGCGTTCTCTTTTCTAAACAAATACAACAAGGTAAAAACAATGATCAATACATGAGAAACGATTATTTGACAAGGAACTATCTACCTAGACAGTATATCATATTGACAGAATTTGTCAAGTAGTTATCCACATACCCCATAAAGCAGGGAAATGCTACGCATTTCCCTGCTTTATGGGCTTTTTTCTTTGCTCTTTACGGATATATAATGCTATACTGTTTTATATATGACCGTATTTAATGACGAAGAACAAAATAAACGTCTGGACGAAGTTCGCAGACTAGAAGAAGAATCATCAACTAAAAAACAGGCTGATGATATGGATATTCCGTATATAAATCTCGCGGGTATGGGTATTAATATGGATGCACTGAAACTGATCGAACGAACTGTTGCTAATCAATATATGGTGGTTTGTTTTGCAATGATTGGACATGATCTCTCTGTTGCAGTGAAACATCCGTATGATGCTGGAACACTCGGAATTATTAATGACTTGGAAAATCGTGGATACAATACCACGATACATCTCGCATCATCAGCCAGCATCCAAAAAGCATTAGACCGCTATGATGATATTTCAGAAACGGCAACCACTCGTCAGGGATTGCTCGATATTTCACCCGAACATGTACGAGATTTGGCAGAGCATATCACCAGTAATGCCGAGATTGCTACACGGTTTACAGATATTTTAAATAATAAAAACTTTCACAAGGTTTCTGAAATTATGGAATTGATTTTTGGGAGTGCTATCGGTACCAAGGCTTCTGATGTACATATCGAACCAGGTGAAGACACTGCACGATTACGATTCCGTCAGGATGGAGTATTGCAAGATATTATTTTGTTTCCACTGGAAATATATCGATTATTGAACTCTCGTATTAAATTACTCTCTGATATGAAAATTACCAATACTGCAATCGCCCAAGACGGACGATTCAGTATTGAATATAACGATAATGAAGTCGAAATTCGTACCTCATTAATCCCAGGACCAAACGGCGAGGGGCTGGTTATGCGTATTTTAAATCCAGATGGTCTAACGGTTGATTTTGAAAAACTGGGATTTGATCCGAGTCTGCTCGAAATATTACATCGTGAAATTAAAAAACCAAACGGTATGATACTCACCACTGGACCAACTGGTTCTGGTAAAACAACGACATTGTATTCAATATTAAAAACAATCTATTCTCCTGAGATTAAAATCCTCACGATCGAAGACCCTATCGAATACCATTTAACTGGTGTTACTCAGACTCAGGTAGATCATGAAAAAGGCTACGATTTTAGTAATGGCCTCCGTGCTGCATTACGCCAAGATCCGGACATTGTGATGGTCGGAGAAATCCGCGACAAAGAAACTGCAACCACTGCGGTGAATGCTTCGCTCACTGGACATCTCGTACTCTCAACACTCCACACGAATAACGCAGCAGGTGCTATTCCTCGTATGATTGAACTCGGTGTGAGTCCACGCATATTACCTGATGCACTCACCGTATGTATGGCGCAACGATTAGTGAGAAAATTATGTACAGGGTGTAAAGTCCCTGTTACACCCACAGAAACAGAGTCTCAGTTATTACATAGTATTATTAGATCGGGACTTGAACATAAAAAACCATTTGCTAAACACAATATCACAGCCGAAAACGAACTCAACATTTATGGACCAGGAGCTGGATGTAGTATCTGTAATATGACAGGATATAAAGGCCAAGTTGGTCTGTATGAAGCCATTCTCATTGATGATAAGATTATCAGCATCATAGAGAAGAATCCATCTGAACGAGATATTCGCCGTGGCAGTAGCCATCAAGGAATATTCACCATGGCAGAGGATGCAGTCGTTAAAATATTGGCAGGTGTCACATCAATCGCCGAAGTAGAAAGCGTTGTAGATCTCACCGAGGATACTGAATTATCAAGTAATGAATCAGCACCTGGAGAACCATCTCCTGTTGTAGCTATCGACGAATCAAGTAACGAGCATCATGAAATGAGTGTACCGGTTACTGATGAACATAATACACCCAGTGAATTACAGGCTTTAATTAACTATCTCAAGTTATTAGAATCAACACAACATGAACAACCAATGGCGAGTGCTCATGATGATATCGAACGTGTACAGTCATTAATTATTAATTTATTAAAAGAACGACCGTTACATCAATTAGTAAACACGACTACCTCACCTGAATACATTACTCATGAAATCGATCGTATCGTAGAGCAATTAGAACGATTAAAACAACATCAAGTCGCCCATCCTGATCATGGAATCGCGCATCAGTTAGAACAAATTCGTAGCACCATAGAAAAACTGTTGGTGTAAGAGTGACAATACTTTCCATTCTGCTATACTATGTTCTGTACCGCGAGATTCTCTGAAAAGAATATTGGTTGCTTGTAAAAGTATCCGCATTCAGATTCACTCTGTACTGGAAATCCACCATACAATTCTGTATGATTGTGGATTTTGTTTTGCATACATTAAAAAATTAATCTCATTAAAAACAATACAGGCGCGGGCAAAGCCCGCGCCTGTATTGTTTTTTTTAATTTTATTTAATCGAATGTAATTCAACAATAAAGATCAATGTTTCATTTGGTCCAATAGCTGCTCCTGCTCCTCGTTCTCCGTATGCCAGATTAGATGGAATCGTGAATTCAAATTTAGATCCTGTTGGCATGTATTGGAGACCTTCTGTCCAGCCAGCAATTACGCCATTTAACGGGAATGATATTGATTCACCACGAGCATATGAACTGTCGAATACGGTTCCATTGATGAGGCGTCCTTCATAATCTACCGTAACAGTTTGTTTTGCTGTAGGTTTTGGACCTGTTCCCATCTTGATTACCTTGTATTGTAATCCTGATGCTGTAGTAATTACATCTGATTTAGATTTATTTTGTTGTAAATATTCTGCTCCTGTCATAGGTTTTTTTGCGACTGGTTGAGCAGTCTCTGGTGTATTAGTTGGTAATGATGTATCTGGAGAAACAGTAGTTGTATCACCAGATGGTGTTTGTGTTGTAGTATCAGTAATGGTCATCAATTCGTTTGCTGTCATATCATCATTTTGGAAACTTTTAGATCCAAAATATGCGATAATAATGACAAGGATAACGAGAGCGATAATTGAAAGTATTGTTTTTTGATTCATAGTTAATGAGAAAGAATTAATTCATGCGAAGCATTTGTTTTAATAATGTATGTCCTCTGCGGAGCAATGATATACGTTTTGATTTTTCTGTTTTTATCTGCGAAATAATATCATCAATTACCGCATCAATCGCAGGATATAAATCATCAGTATCAACAGCGGCAAAATGAGTGGCTTTAGGTTGTTCTAATGTTATTTCTGCTCGATAGACCGTGTCGCCTTGTTTATGATGTTCACTGGTTCGTCCACATTCGATATAGAGATAGTCATTTTTGTTCGTAAACTTGTCTAAATGTTTTAGTTTAGTATGAATATAATCAGTAATAGCAGGAGTCATATTCATATGCAGGCCTTTGATATTGATATTCATAAGCGTGTAAGTACCGTTTGTTACTGCGGTACGATATCAGTATACCAAGTTGTTCTATGAATTGATATATTTACATTCACAGTGTGCTGTAGCGTAACACATAATCCACATTACAGTCAGTCACGACCGACGTAATCCACAACTTTTTTTCTCACAAATTGGCATTATCTGTCAAGTGTGGTATGGTTATTGTGAAAACCTATTCTCCTCACATTTAAATATCAAACTAATGAAAGTAAAAATACAAAAGTTTTTAGATAAATTAAAAGGGTATTTAGAAGGAAAAAATTGGAAGAATGAAAAACCCCTTGATATTGATTTTTTAAAACCAAAAGTTGGTATTAAAAAAGATAAAGATTACCACTACAGCGAAGAACAGAAAATCCATGTACTGCAAAAAATAAAAGCATACAATACTGTCTTTAATACAGGATTTTTCATACACTTCAAAAAAAATTATCCTGATTTCTATACAATTACTCTTATAGAAAACAAAAAAACACCGCATATAAATACTGAAAGCAAACCTACTCCCCATTCTTCATCTGGACAACAATGGATTCAACTTAGTTTGTTTTAATAATTATGAATACAAAAAAGCCTCATATTGCTATGAGGCTTTTTTTGTGGATTATTTCATCGCTAACTGATTACTCGTTTCAGAGATTTCAGTTTTAGCAATTTTACCCATGGTAGATTTAATAATACTATTATAATCTGCACGAACATGTGGAGGGTTATACATATCGATGATTTGAGCAAGAGTTTTACCCTTGTAATATCGCTCAGTATTTGGGTTATGACCAGCGAGGTTTAACGTTACCGTTTCAATCGCATGTTTATACGAATCGAATTTTTGACCACGACATGATCCCCAACCGAACACGTTATGTTCGTCTTTAGAACAAGCGAATTTACCACCTGTCGATTCCTCAAAGGCAATCGAGGCAACTAAACGCCAATCTAAACCATATTTGTCAGCCATTCGTACGAATACGATACCCTGGCCAGTAAGAGGAAGATTTCCTTTACTTGCAAAGAAGTTATCGATCTTTTCTGCTCGTTGTTTTTCTGTTAAACCGTCTACTAATACTTCAGTATCGGCTACTGTGGTAATACCAGTAATAGCTGATGAAATATCTGACAGAATATCAGCCGGAGTCATTTCCTCGGCACGGGTTAAATGTGTCGCGAAAAATATTCCAGAGAAAGCGAGTATGAACGCAATGCTCATTATGATACGAGAGATGCTGATTCGTTTGTCACTGTTAGTAATAAATGACGAATCAGGCTCTGCGATGTATTGTGATATATGTTGCATAGATGCTGGTATGAGCTCCAGCGTAACTGTCCGTGTCTGTTTTAATTTATCTAGTATAGTTTTAGAAACTTCCTAAATAAAAATCCCTACGCGAGGGTTATGTATATACTAGCATAACCACTGAGAAAGTCAAGTGTCAAGACTTGGCCATATGTGTATAACAGACAAAATAGCTTTATTTTATAAGGGTATTTGACAATAAAGTTATACACAGTTGTAATATATCCCCTCCTGTTTAAGATTCGAACAACCCCTTCTGTCCTATCGGACATCTCCCCCTAATCCGCCAGCTGGCGGAAGGGGGAGCAATCTGCGTTTAATGTATTGTTGAAAAACAAACGAAGGTTTGGCTCCCCTATTTTAGGGGAGCTCCGCAAGGCGGTGAGGGGTTTTTAAAAGTTACCAAACCCCACCCTAGCCCTCCCCTTCGCAGGGGAAGGAAAATACCAACTAAAAAATCATTCCTCACGGAATGATTTTTTAGTTGCCCATATCCTGTAAAAGAATCCCCACAAAATGAAATGTGGTTGTCCTACTGATATACCCACGAGTATATCAAACGCGGATTCCCTAAAAGATTATATTACAAGGAAATCTTTTAAAGGACGGTGGGCACTGTTAGTATATCAAGTACTGGTTTTAAATGCAAATTATTCAAATAAATCAGAATATACAACCATTTCTCCTACTTTTTCATAGTCCAGTATTTCTTCTGGTTTAAAGAATCGAGCTATTTCAGCTAGTCCATTTTCTACTGAATCTGAAGCATGTACTACGTTAGATTGCATACTCATAGCCAAATCTCCACGAATAGTTCCTGCTGCAGCTTCGAAAGCCTTGGTAGGTCCTACAATGGTACGGATTGCCGCTACTGCGCCAGCTCCTGAGAGTGCCATTACGATAACAGGTGCACTTTTCATGAATTTTTGGATTCTTGGGAAAAATGGCTTGTCAGCAATATGTGCATAGTGTTCTGCGAGTAATACATCGGTGAGGTGCATCATTTTCATACCGATAATCTTGAGTCCTTTTCGTTCGAAACGACCTACGATTTCTCCGATGAGGTTTCGTTGAATAGCATCTGGTTTAATAATGATGAGTGATTGTTCTAAATTTTCCATAAAGTAAGATTAAATTATATAATTCGTTGAAATCACACTTTGTATGAGTGTCTCGCGTGAGGCGCGAGTAAGCCGAGCGGGAACAAATTTTTCACGAGAAAAATATTGTGGTACTCAGACAAAGTCGTGATGAGTAAGAATTATATAATTTATACATATAACTAAACTAATAATTCATAGAGTGTACCAGAAACTGATATTTTTACAATCTGTACTTGGCAACGATTTCGGCCTCTATTTCAGCTCGAGGTCGTCCATATTTCAAATATGATAATTGTTTGATTTTTTCTATTTGTTCACGATCACCCTTGTCTACGAACTTGCCACAAAATGTATCAACATTAAACGCAGGTTCTGGTTTACCGTCTACCAGTATCGACATAATACAATTACCGTTTTCCTGTTTTACAATATCGTCTTTGCTAAATCTCGGTTTGACTCGTGGTTCGACTTTTTCAGCATCATCTGAAGCAATGCGGAAAAATGCCATATTCCCCACGTTTCCAAACACTGCGGACTTGATATAATCTGGCAATTGATCCATAAACTGATGCGTCATATTCATAACGAGTTTATATTTACGAGCCTCTGAAAGAATTGCAGAGATTGATTCTGTTACCACGTTTTGGAATTCATCCAAATATACATAAAACGGAGGAAATCCTGCTGGGTCATGACTGTCTGCACGAGACATGGCAGCCATTTGTAATTTCATAATCATAATGAGTCCGATAAGACTAGCATTTTTCTCACCGAGGAGACCTTTTGACAAGTTTACGAGCAAGATTTTTTTACTGTCCATGATTTCGCGGAAATTAAATGCTGATTTTTCTTGGAGGATTACTGGACGGAGGAATTCGTTTGAGATAAAGTCATCGAATTTAGATGAAATATACGGAACAAAGTTCTCAAGTCCCTGATCTCCACTGGTAGCCTCTGCTGATTTCCAGAATTCGGCAATAATAGGGTTTTTGTTTTTAGAGAGCTTTCGATCACGAAATTCCTTGTTAGCTAATACACGGGTGATTTCGAGCACGGTATTCCCTGATGCTGGGTCTTCCATATTCAGGAGCGCACTGTTTCTGAAATATTGTCCGAACATTGCTCCTCCTTGAGATTTCATATCAAACAGTTTATCAAACAATGCCATCAGTTCACTAATAACGAGCGATTTTTGTTGTGGGAATCGTTCATCGAATTCCATCATATTTAATCCCATAGGTCGATCAATATACGATGGGTCAAAATACACTACATCATCAATTCTCTCTGGTGGAATATGAGCAAGGATTGTCTGCACATCAGAACCATGGGGATCAATGAAACAACATCCGTCACCGTTTGCAATGTCTTGTAAAATCATTTTCAAGAAAATTTGCGTCTTACCCACACCAGTCTGTCCAATACTGTAAAAATGTCGTAACCGATCCGCAGGAGTAAAGTATATTGGTGTTTTTTTACCACGGTAATTATTCTCACCGAGAAATATTCCCGTAGTTCCCATAGATAATGGCACTGGCTGCTCTGAAGCTCCAGATTGTTTTAATCCTGCAGTATATTTACTCATCACAGGGAAATGAAATACCGTTGCGAGCTCGTGAAAATTCAGTGGCAGTATTGATGAATCACTGAATTCACGATATGAAAACTGATGCAAGAATTCTAATATCCCTGACTGTTTTATACGTACTGGTTTTAATCCATTACCCTTTGCATTGGTAAACTGTGAAAAAGTCGTTTCAAGCTCATGAATGAGAGCATCTGCACGGACTTGAGTTTCTGCGCTCACTACGAGTCTGATATTGGATTCAATAATCGTACTGGTGAGTTTCTTGGTAACACTTTCTATGATTGTTGATTCGTTATAATTCGGATCTTTTTCCTTGTCGTCTTTTTTCTCTGATTCACCGACGACCATACTCCAGAGTGCTTTACCAAAATCCTTGGCTTCTTTGCCGAGTACCGCTCCCCATGTCGGATCGAGATCTTTTAATTTTTCGCCTTTACGTAATCGGTCGAGATACTTGCCGTATTTTTGTATGAGTGTGGTGCCTGCTGGACGAATTGCGATTTGGATTGATGCCCCTTCACCAGTCTTTTTTAATTTACTAAATGCACTGAGCAATACCTCGAGTGGATCACTGTTAAATGGGTCCAAGTCTTGTTCAGATTTTTCATACGTTTTAATCGTCATCAGATCTGATACTGATGAATGAATCGTAGAACCGGCAGAATATCCAGTGTTGGTAAAAATATTATAATCATCAGTCAACAATGTTGTTTTTGCACTCGGATACACTCCGGTGATGGTTTGTTCGAATAGATCAGCACGAATACGCGGAACACACGTATAGAATACTACTTCATCTGATCCTTCACGGTTTGCTATTTCGAGCGTATACCAATTCTTGTCTTTATTGTCTCCTGCTCCAATCCCCTGCATACCTGCATAAAATTGCTCCATAATACCAATCATTTCTTTGAATGTTTTATTGGTATTTTCCTCGGGATGTGGGAGCGTGATTTCAAATAAACAAATATCGAGCTCCTTGAAGAGTTCTGCAGTATTTTTAAGCCCTGGGATTTCTCGAAATTCTGCTAAATATTGAACTAAAAAACGATAAAAATCATCATCAATATGAGGATTTTTCATGGCTCGTACAATATCGAGCGTATTACGAACACCCTTGGTGAGTAAATTATTCATCAGAGATTCCATTTGTGTATCGTGTTCCTCTGGTTTTAACTTGAGGGCAATGGCTTCTGTTTGTTCATTACTGGTATGTTGTTTTGGATCTATGATTTCTGTTTTTGGAGTTTCATGATATTGATTAATCAAGTCAGTCGCAATCTCTGCTTGTTTTATTTCTACACTTGGCAATGATTGTTCTGCTTGGTTTTTATTATGTTCTGCGAGCAAGGCTTCGCGTCTGGCAAGTTCACTACGTAAAAAATCTATCTCGGCCTGTGGATTAGAAAAGTTATCAAGCGGTGCGACCTGCTCTCGTACAGATCCAAAAATATGTTCCAGTTTTTGTGCATTGTTCATAACGACAGTATACTATGAGAGATTATCCATAGCAATGACAACTGCGCTAAAAAATGCTATACAGTAACTATGTCTAAACCATTAGTACATAATCAGACTGCGGGATTTAATTATGAAATCATAGATACCTATGAGGCAGGTTTAGTATTAACAGGTAGTGAGGTCAAGTCATTGCGCGCAGGTCATGCATCATTAAAAGAAGCCTTTATTATTATAATGGATAATGAGCTTTACCTGAGTAAATGTCATATTAAAAAATACCAAGCCAAGAATTCATCTCCGGGGACTGATGAATACCGCAAGAGAAAACTATTAGTAACCAAAAAAGAATTAGGAATTTTGATCAAGAAAAAATCAGAAGCTGGATTGACATTAATACCGTTATCAGTGTATGA
>JACCDG011475372.1_pt1 | contig 16915 bp, 22 predicted proteins | sample 7442471 | NCBI WGS metagenome assembly JACCDG01 (sample SAMN15323444, study PRJNA562643) | freshwater metagenome | isolation source: river surface water | place: USA:Blue River Watershed | collected 2017-08-17 | reverse complement strand
TCCTCTACCAAATATACCATCAGAACCTAATCCTAATTTAGATTGGAGTTTTTTTACGTCTTCTCCTTTTGACCCAACTTTGAGTAGCATAGTAATTTACTTTTAATATAAATACTTTCTATTGTGAAGAATGGGATAAGTTAACATCACCCAAAACACAATATTTTATATTTTGGGTTAGGCTATTTGTTGTAAAATTTAGAGTAAATGAGGTAACAGGATTAATACTACCGAAATTATTCTTATTAATTAAATCGTAATTTGAAGATGAAAACCACAACACTTCGGTGATTGGTCTAAACCCTGTGATATGCGCGGCAACCAAATAAGCGTCACCTAAATCCAAAATTCCGTTTCGATTAACATCGGATGCTTTCCATTGTTTTGTACCTGTTAAAACTAAACCCGATGGAGTTGACGTTGGAGTTGAAATATTTTTGGTCTCGTCAAAAACTAAATTGAAGTCTTGTGATGTAACCCCATCAACAGAAAAGGAGGGTATCAACTTGTATGTTGTATTTTGAGCAGGAATACTAAAAGTGAAAAATCCACTTGAGGTAACTGTTTTAGTTTCAATAAGATTGTCTACACCATTAACAACTCTAAATAAAGAAATTGTTGGATAAGTTGAAAGTGTCGGAACCGATATTGTCCCCGAGATTGAACCTAACGATACCTGATTAGTTACGTTTGCACTATAAAAATCAGTGAATGTTTGTTGTTCAGGGTTAGCCCAAGTACCAAATTCAACTATGTAAGGATTTGACCAACTTGCAGAACCTGGTAGGTCGTTCCAACAACTACCTCCACCCCATTTAGTTACCGCAAAATCTTCATCACCAGCATTGTTAGGTTCACCCCCACACCAGTTGTTATATTGACCCACAATATTCCCTGCGGTTTGTCCGTTTTGTGTTTTAATTAGAGTCCCATTTTCAGGACCCGCATCTATTCTCCAAAAACCCTCTTGAGCTCTATCAGTAAGTGCAAACCATATATTAGTTTGTGGTACATTTGATATGATAAAGGATTCTTCGTTGGCTGAAGTTATCGTAACAAGATAACCTGTTTGTCCTTTGAATGTTTGTGACGCAGAAAGAGCTTTTGCATTATCATATGTTGCTGTTGTTGATATAGGTCTATAAAAGTGACCATTAATCGGATTGTAATAATACCCTACAGGATTAACTGTTGCAGTAACCGATATTTGAACATTTCCTAAGGTAGAACCTGTATTAACTTTGAGTGATGCCAAGGCGTTGTTAATGTTTGCCATTGTACCTGTGAAACTAATTCGTGTAATATTTGACCAACTGTTATAACCTGTAGCAAAAGAAAGACCTGATGTGGTAGTAATTGAAAATGTGGTTCCTGCTGGAGGATTTACAAAACCTATTGAAGCTAAAAGTACACTTGATGAATTGAATCCATTTAAAACAAATCCACTACCATCTTGATTTGACGTGTTAAATTGATATATCCTTGAGGGTGGTGAGGTAATACTCTGACCAAACAAAAACAAGGGAAGAAAAAATAATATTATAAAAATGTATCTCATAAATTTATTTTACTACCAACTAAGAAAAATGAAAGGATTGGAAATTCTGGATTGGTACTCAGATTGGCTTTGTAGTTAACGTTTATTTTAAATCTACGGGTGAATTGATAATCAAAACCTGAACCTAAAAATCCACTGAATGTTCTATCACTCACAGTTACTTTATCAAATGAAGAATAAACTAATGGTGTTGAAATTATATAAAGTTCAGGAGAAATTGTTAATTTTTTTCCTGATTGGAAAGGTCTCGTATAAAACGCAGTTATTGATGGACTTATGAATAAGTTTTTCTCATCTGTGACCTTAGTAATCATTCCACTTACGTTCATTCCTGTTATTCCCCATTTTCCAGCATTTAATATTGCACTATAACCAATAAAACTCATGTAGTTTCCATAAGAATAAAGCGCTGTTGCATTGATATTATGAACCCATTTGAGTTTACCATTACCGCTAAAATGAATTTTAGTATAACGTCCGTTAAGAGCAAATTGTTTGAAATTTAACCAAACCATTGAAGTTACTCCCCAACTTGCTGTACCCGTCATAGATGAACGAGAAGTACCTATGTTTATAATTCCTGTGAATGACTTGTCTAAATTTTGTGCGCTTGTTAAATCTGAAGATATCACTATTGGATTGTTTCTTGCGGATTTTGAATTACTTCCACCACCTTTTTCATTCTTTGAATCGACGTTCATCTGAGTTTCCGCAGCTACTTCGGACCCTTCAGAGTTTTTATCTTTTGAATCGTTTGATGAACTCGTTTGTTGAGAGTTCTGAGACCCTGTCTGATTAGATGAAGATGAGCTACTGACGCCGCCACCGACAGGATTATTATTGTTTTGAGAATTCTGAGTATTGTTTTGATTGCTTCCACTAAGTCCGCCAGAAGTCCCACCGCTCCCAGTATTACTACTATTAGAAGAGGAACTGCTATTAGAATTATTACGATTTTCATTTTTTGACTTATTTTTTGTATTATTTGAAGTTTTTGAGTTGTCTATAACCAAACTTCCCGCAGTTTCAGATGCAATTGCTCCAGCAATACTTGAAACCACATTCCCTATAACTTGGGAGGTGATTTGATTTCTAATAACGTTGGTTGATTGAACTGAACAAGGGGATATTTTCCTATAATCAGAATAAACCTGATTAATCCAATTGGCAAATTCACCGCTAGCAACATCTGCTGCAGTGAACGTTCTGGTTTGACCAAAAAAATATATCACAGTACCTCCTTGTAGTGGTATTGTGAAAGTGGTTACAGATTTTGTGCAAGGGTCAACAAAAGAAGTGGTCATAGTTTGGCCATCAACTTTCAAGCTGAGAAATAAGATAAAGAATATACTTAAAAAAGTTCTTAATCTTTTGCACATTATCTCGGGAATTTACCCTTTTTGATTAATCTAACGAGTATTCTACCACAAGCAATATCCAATGCTTTCTTTGTAGTTATACCGATAGTTGATTGATTGAATTTAACATCACTCAGATTATCATCATTGAGTAAGGTTAATTCTCTTACTGTTTTAGCTTCACCAAGACCACTTGCAGCAACTATTTCTCCTGTCTCAGCATCTGTAAATCTAACTTGTAAACCAAGTCTTGTATTCACGGTGCTTTTCACACCATCTTTCAGATTAACTGTTTCATCCTCAGATACAGAAAAATCATAAACTTCAATCGTTACAAAATAATGAGCGAGTCTTATTTTTCCTCTACCATCAAGTTTGTCTTGAGAGATACCTGCTTGTGAAGCTTGGAATTGTTTTACCATCCTGTTTTTAATCTCAGTTTTATCTTCAGTGAAAGTAAATCTGTTGAGTTCTGAGAGATATTCTAAAACGATGTTTGCAACACCTAAACCAACCTTCTTTTCCTTGAGCTCGGGATATTGTTCATAGACTTCTTCACTAATTCCAATTGTGAGAATCTGAATTGGAATTTGTGGACCATCATAGTCCATAAGTGAATCTATGTTAATTTTAGTTTCAAAACTTGCTTTATACGATTCTGTTTTAGTTGTTCCTACAGTTTGAGCAGGGAGATTCGTCGCAATAAGAAACATAGTGATGAACCAAAGAAGGGTTATAATCCAATATTTGTGTTTTGACCAAAAATTTTTCATATTAATCTTGTTTAATTAGACCACATTTAAGACACTCTTCTTCACCATCACCGTCTTTATCACCCCATACGTGTTCACACTGACGATGCTCGAAATACATGTCGATTATTCCATCTCCGTCCTCATCAATACCATCCATAACACCGTCACCATTTTCATCGATTTCAACACCAACTTTTGGTGTGTCTTGTGATATAACCTGAGGGACTATTTGAGAAGCCACGGGAGTTGATGATTGCATATCAGCAGTATTTGAAACTGAAACACCATCCTCCTCGTCCATTTTTTGAACTAACATCTTGTCTTTATCAGTATCACTGAACCAATAGTCAATGATTTTACCATAAGAACCGATGAAAGCACCAAGGAGTAAAAGAAGAAGTTCTTTCCATTCTCCACTGATATTACTTTGTTCGAAAATCGCCATAAAAATTGCTCCCATGATGATGACGAATCCACCTAATACAAGAGCGGTAATCCACCATCTTCTTTTCATCATGGAGTTAAGTAAATCTTTAAATCCTGTTGGTTGTTGCATAAATTACCATTTTGGTTCTTCAGAAAATTCTTTTTCTTTCTTTGGTTTAGCAGGTTCAGCTGGTTTAGCCGCCTCTGTAGTTTTTTCTTTAATGATTACGGTTTTAGCAGGAGCCGCCTGTTGTTGCTGTTGTTGAGTGTTGTTGATTATGATGTTTGGTGTTGCTTGTTGTGCGGGTTGTGCCGCTTCTTCTGCCCCTCCACCAAATAATAGTGTACTTAACCATACACCACCACCAGCTACTACAGTACCTAAGGTACCCACGATTGTTTTTTTGAGACTAGACCATGTTCCGTCGTTCGTCTCTTGGATTTGTTCTTCAGACATTTTTTTAAATTTTAATAAATTGTTTAGTTGTTTTATTTCTGGAATCGAAAACCACCAATTGGTATACTCCATTAGAAAGACCTTGAACATTCAATCTTTTAGTGATTTTTATTCCCAAGTCATCTGATTGGATTTTACCTAAATTTAGTACTTCCTTACCGCCGATATCATAAATAGATGCATATACGACAGTTTGACTTGGTAAATTAATTTCTAAGTTTAAGAAACCTTCAGTCGGGTTTGGAAATACTTTTATAGTAATTCTCTCTTCAGGTGATGGTGCTACGACCATCATGGCTCTATAGGTTAATACTGTAACATCTGATACAAGGCTAATATTGAAATGGTCACCATTTGAATTTGATGCATCCATAAGTTTTCTGACGTAGACTGATGTTGAAATGTCTTGATTTGGATTAATGGCTGTGAATTTTAAATTAAAAGGGGTCACTGCTCCGACCAGTGACCCTGTTTTTTGGTTGTTCATTCCTCCGAATCTAACAACACCTTTTTGAGGGTCGTGGTTAACATATTGTAACCACGGTCCCCCCAAATTGGATTGTATGCCTTCGAATTTGACTTTACTTACGTCATAAGACATTTCAAACTGTAAACCTGTGTTTTGAAGTCCGTTTGTTTGAATTTTGAACGGAACATTCAAAGGTTGTCCGAGAACATATTGATTTGGAATCTCTACATTCATATTTCCTATGAAGTTGTATGCTAAAACTTCCCCACCTTGAGAGTCAAATACTGGTGAAGAGTGTGTTCTATCAACGTCTCCGAGTATGAAATATTTCAAGTCAAGAGTTAGGTTTGTTGTACCGACAGAGTCCGTTACGAATATACCTCTGTTTGAGTAGGAAGCCCAACTTGACCATGTAGTATTGGATAATACCAAACTATCATATTCATTCTTTTTGAAAACGTTAATTAATTTGTTTAAATCGATTGGTTTAAGACCTGATACCGATGCATAAATCCCATAAGGGTCACCAGCGTCTAAAGTTCCTGTAAGGTTAATATCACCAATTAAATAAGATAATGGATGTCTTAAAAACTGACGACCATATCCCTGATTCACATCTGTTGACGTAAACTCATTGAATGCTTTAACAGCGTCAGTTATTGTAACCGCTCTGTCTCTGAGTAACGCTAAACTATCTTGAGGAAATCTTAACTCTATTTTATATCTTGTATTTTCCTCAATATTACTCAGAGTGTAGTTTCCCGTTGCTGCGTTTGGTTGCGTTGAAGAAACTAGCTGATTGGTGTTCAAATCATAACAATTTATGGTAGGTAACAAGCCTGATGATGTAACTGAACTTGGAAGGTGAACTTTACCTGATATGGTTAAGTTACCTAGTAATTTTACTGCCAACTTTTTGTAAGATAAGTTAGCCACGTTATCACCAATTGATGTACCATCCATTTTAATCATCCTCACCCAGTTTACGGTGATAGAGTCTGATACGTAGTTCGGAGCTACGTCGTTAATTTTGTACTTGTTATGAATTATGTAACCGTTGGAACTAACAGCACTACCATTGGATAAAACTAAGTAGTTTCTACCAATAGCCCATTCTGTGTTTGCCACATAGTTGTAATTCCCATTTGAATAAGAATCATACTTGTAGTCGTTCCAAGATTTGTAATCCACAACAGGTGAGTTCCCGTTAACTGCGGGGTCTACCGTGGTTGATAGATACGTGAATAGGGTTTTCTTGAACTGCCAGTCGACTTGGAAACCTCGGATGTCTACACCTGATGCTGGTTTATAATACCAGGCAACATCCAAAGTATCACCCCTTCTAACTGTTGCAAGTTGTTGAAAGTGACCTATTTCTGGGGTTTGTGCATAACTACTAATACCACATATTAATAGCAGCAACCCCAAAAGGGTTTTTTTCATTTTACTTGAAAAGGTTTTGGATTAATGTCTCTGAGGACTTTTTTATAACATTCGAAACGGATTGTTGATTGATTGTTCCTGCTTCAGATATGATAATTGTGGACATAGAAATTTCTGAAGACTTCCCTGTAGAAAGATATTCTTTAATTTTCTTACCCGTTGGGGAATAAAGTGTTCCCCTCATTCTTAAAATTGTTTCACTGTTGTCTTTGTGAAAAACTGAAACACCAGTGTTGGTTTGCAGGATATCGAAGTATATTAATTCAACTTTTAATGAATAATCGGAATTGTTAAGAGAATCTGCAAGAGTATAATCCATCTCTTGTAAACTTTCTAAAATGATATTTTTAACACCAAAAGTTAAATTACGATTTTTAACCATTGGTCCAATTTGAATCTTATTTTCAATAGGATATATAAAAATTCTCTTCGGTTCCTGTTTTTCGTGTGAAGGAACGAGCAATAATAAGGTCAGTATGAATGATAGAAATATCTTCATTTGATAAAGTATCTTGGTATCTATAAATACAGATTTTTGGATTAAAATAGTATTTATTAATAAAGAATTTTTGATGTCTATACTGAATGAAATAAGTAGAATACGTGCCGTAATGGGATTTCTTAAGGAAGAAGAAGAAATCGGTGGTCTAAAAATGAATATGAATCTTAAAAGTTTTGTTGAAACTTTACAATTCCTTAAATTATATTCAAATAGGATTGAGAGAATGTTGATGGATATAACGGATTTTGCCAACAATCAAATTATCGATTTCGATATGATGAATAGAGGTTTGAGAAAAGTTCTACTCAAGAAAGGAGACAAAGGAAAAAATGTTGAGGACTATTTGGGCAAAATTATCACTTCATTGAAATATAGAGAAAGGAGTGGTTATGGAACTGAACCTGAAAGTGAAGACTACGAATTCGAAATTGAAGAACCCTCTATTGTTCCGAAAAAAGTATTCAGAAAAGAACTTTATGAACTCCAAGTTGAACTCCTGAAGTTACAAGAATGGTTGAAACAAACTAACAAAACTGTTATTATAGTTTTTGAAGGTAGAGATTCTGCAGGTAAAGGTTCAACAATCAAAAAATTCGTTGAAAATTTAAATCCAAGATACTATAACGTAATTGCATTGGGTGTACCAACTCCTGATGAAAGAAAAGATTGGTGGAACAGATACCGTAATCAAATAAAACCTGGAATGATAAATCTATTTGATAGAAGTTGGTACAATAGAGGATTGATTGAACCTGTTATGGGTTATGGCTCCCCTGAAGAGTATGAAGACTTTATGGAGAATGTTGCGGACTTTGAAAGAGATTTGGTGAAAGATGGTGACTACTTATTCAAATTGTGGTTCTCAATCGACAAAGGTACACAGGCAAGAAGATTCAAAATGAGACAACAGTCCCCATTAAAATATTGGAAATACTCTCCAAATGATTCTAAAATGCAAGATTTGTGGGACAGATTCACCGAGTTCAAAGAAAAGTTGTTTGATAAAACCTCCACTTTAAATCACCCTTGGGTTATTATAGATGCTGAAGATAAAAGAGTATCGGGGTTGAATGCTATAAGATACGTACTTCAAAATATTCCATATGAAGGAAAGAATGAAAAAGTATTAGATAAAGAATTCCCTGAAGTATTAGCAGTATTAAAACCAAATTCGTAAATTATGAGAAATCTAAAACAAATAATTAAAGAAGCACTCGAAAAAGAATTAAATAAAACCTTAATTCTGAAAGAAAATATAAAAATTTCTGAAGCACTTCAGTATCATATTGATAACAATTTGTCCCTAACAGACAACGTATTCAGAGTTTACTCTAAGGGATATTTTGACTTAGTAAATGAAGTTAGGAACCTTTGGAAGGATGGTAAAATTCGCTTGAATGAAGAGGATACTCTAATGGTTGAAAGTGATTTGGGACAGAGAGTAAAAATAGGTGAAGAGATTGTTTATTTGGATGCCCCTTTTGAAGTTGAGGATGATGAAGTTTTGGAAGAAGCCAAACACAGAGGAAAAAACGTAAAATTAGGTAAACCATTTAGAACACCAGGTGGACCAAAGAAATTTGCGGTGTATGTAAAAAGTAAAAATGGTGGTGTTAAAAAAGTAACCTTTGGTGACCCAAAACTAAAAGTTAGGAATAGAAATAAAGGTGCGGCAAAGTCATTTAGAGCACGTCATAGATGTGACCAAAAGAAGGATAGAACAACCGCTGGATATTGGTCTTGTAATGTTGGTAGATATGCTAAACAACTTGGTCTATCGTCTTCAAATTCTTGGTAATGAACTTAGAAAGAATTAAGGGATTTTTACAGAATTACTTGGATACTGTTGTTTCACCTAAAGTTAATGAAAAACGAGAAAAACTGAAATTACAACCTGTTGAGTTTACCGTTTTTGAAATACTAAAAGGTAGTTATCAACCACCAGTTATTCATGTGTTCCTATACACAGAACCTGAAATAAAAAAAACTTTATCATTAAAACCACATGCTGTGATGATGTTAGCAGAAGTGGAAAAGGATGTTGAGGGGTTCTTAAAAGTTTTTTCAATCAACAATAAAATTAAAGTTCATTGGAATAGAACTCCAATTTTCAATAATGGTACCATACAAACAAACGATTAATAACGGCAAAATCCTTAGAACTTTCACCCCTGATGTTGATTCCGAAGAATTGAAATGGCATCAAGATTTGAGTGATAGAAAAGTAACAATTTTGGAAGATGGTGGTTGGGAATTTCAAATGGAAGATTCTTTGCCAGTCAAATTAGAAAATGCGAAACAACTTGATATACCCAAATTTGTTTGGCATAGAGTAATAAAAGGAAAAGGAAATTTAGTAGTTGAAATAGAAGAGACACCATGATTTTAAATTCTGAACTAATACCACACGAAGACTTTCATAAAGGGTTTTGGTTGAGAACCAAAAATTGCCCTTGGTTTTTCTTTTATGAATCACCAAGAGAATTTAAACTGCCAAACAACAAAGAATTTTATAATACTTTGGACGAAGATTTGAAGGACATTGTAATGAATCTACATTCAAAAAAAATACCTACGACTCCATCATGTTCAGGTCATATTAAAAGTGATGAACATTACGATAAAATTTATAAAAATCTTGTTCATACGAAAAATTTAATTAAAAAAGACGGTGTTGAATTACTTAACCCTGAAACAAATAAAAAGTTTTTTTACAAAAATCAAAATTACCAATTACCGTACACTAAAAATGAGTTCCTAAGAAAACTTGGGAAGTATCAAACCAAAGGTGTTTTAGGTATGGTTGACGACGGTACAATATTTGAAAAATTGAAAGGTAAAACACCTCTAAAAAAATCAGATAACATTACATTGATTATGACTGAGGGTAAAACCCAAAAGGAAATTTCAAATAAATGGAAGGAGATTGAAAAAATATTGAAAGACGTTTAGATTAAATCTTTAATGTCGAACTTTTCAATAAATTTAGGGAATGCTTCTTTGTATGACTTTTGAGTCTCATCCGAAATCTTGTTTGTGAACTGCCAATTCCAATAGAATGTATCGTTTGGTTTGAAACCATAATAGAAGTGAACTCTTTTTTGAGTATCTACAACATCAATACCTTTCCAGTTTTGTCCAACACAAATAAATCCACTTTGGATATCTTTGATAATATTGGATTCTCCAAACGTGGTATGTCTGTTTTCAAGCCATGTAAGTCTTTCAATTAATTTCTGATAAAACATATTTGCTTGTCCCCATCTTACTGATGAGAAGAATATAACAGCGTCTGACTCCAATAGTTCTTTTGAAATTTTCCAAAGTTCATCATCTTTGTTATTAAGACTCGCCCAACATCTATGTTCACCAGATGGATTTTTAGTTTTGTCTTTCAACATAGCCTTTTTTATACCACAGGAATTTCCCTCGGCTCTTGATACGTTTCCTTCACACGGATAAATCTTTAGTTCAGGTACGTCAATTAGGACTGATTTGTCTCCAAGATATTCATTGATTACTAAGGCTAAAATTGTGGACTTGGGAATGTCCATCTTATTCAAATCCCAATTATATCTATTAGAACAAGGTAATAGTAATACTTTATCAAGTTTTTCAAGTTCCTCGATAGTTTTCATTAGTGACTTGAAATTACCCGACGAACCGTTTTTCTCGGATACGTTGTATTTGTCTAAAATTTCGTTTAGGGATTTCATCATTTGATAAATACTTGGGGAATCTAAATAAAAACCCACCGATTTGGTGGGTTTAATATTTTAAGCTCGTTCAGTAGATGGTTCGGTGAATACAGGGACTGCCGTCATAGTTCGAACGTACCGTTGAGCTGCTTCTCTTAAAACCTGATTTGGTTCATCTGGTGCTCTCTCTATTTCTGCAACCATTGGCACTTCTTGTGGTTGGTCTAGTGGTTCAGCAAGTTTCAATTCATAATCAGGTATACACTCCTTGTGAACTTGGTCTTGAATTTCATCGGAACATAAGTTTTTGTTTGTTGATTTAGATGAAAATATATTTTTAACAATTGAAAACATATAATTTTCAATTTCTACTTCCAAATAATCAATTCTACTATCATCAGCGTTCCAAAAACTCATTTCCTTATCTTGTAAAGATTTATAACCAGCAAACTTGTAACCTGTTTTTTTGTTTATGAAATACACAAGAATACCTAGTCTCCAATACCTCTCAAAGTAATTTTTTTCCCTTTGATATGTGGTACACCATCTTGTTCCTGCACCATATTTTGCTGATGCTGAAAAAGTAAGGGGTCTTACAACAACCCAAGTTTCATCTTCATACTCCTTTATAACTTGGTTAGCCATTTCTTTTGAAAATTCCTTGATTGATGCTAAAGTCACCGCACCTCGCATATCGTCTATAGATGAGTAGGAGGTAACATCTTTATTATCAATTTGATTTTTATCCATGTAATAGATAAAATCTCGCAAAGTAGTGAATGTTTCACTATTGAATCGGTCCATCATTTGGTGAAACACAAATATTTGACTCTCAGTAAGATTATCCGTAGAAATACCTTTAGTCATAAACTGAGTTTGTAAATCTAACATAATTTGAGAATACTCATCAGGATGATAATGATTTTTTGGATTATAACTCTTTGCGAAAAGTTTACAAATCAACGGAAGATATTTGTAAGACTTGGAAGTATCAAATCTCAACATTAAGTCGAACACTGTTAAGTTGAGTTCGGGATATTGTTTTTTCAATTCGTCTAAACGGGACATAATTATTTTTTTTAAAGGATAGAAGAAATATTCTTTTGAGTCAAATAAAAAAAGGTGGATAAGTTATCCACCTTTTGCGGAGGCTCAGGGATTCGAACCCCAGTTACAGTTTCCCGTAATTCAGTTTTCAAGACTGACGCATTCAACCGCTCTGCCAAACCTCCAATATTTTTTATTACCAACAAAAATACTATATTTGTGGTATGAAAACAATAATTACTACCATATTTTTATTTATCACAATTTTCTGTAAAGCGCAGACAAGTGATTTCATGTGGGTACCTGACCAAAAGACAATTGTAGTAACATACAACAACGATTTCAACGGAGTGGGATTTTACATGGGAGGATATCTTTTAACATCCTTTCCAACACCTTACATTTATACAACCCCAGCGAGTAGATTTAACCGTTTGGGTCTTTCTATATCTAACCACAGGGTATCTATAATGGCAGGTGGATTTGTTGAGTCTTTCCGTGATAGTATTTCTGTAAAACCAGATATTTGGTTGAAAATATACCCACTAAGGATTTTGACTAAAACCGACAGAGGTTTGGATTTTACATTTGGTGTAAATTACATGGAAGGGTTTAGATATGGAGTAGGATTATCAATTCCTTTCCGTGGTATTTATTAATAATGGATGGAAAAACACTAAAACAAGCCAATAAATTTTTTGATAGAAACTTTATCGAGATATATACCATACTTGATGAAGATGGCGACCGCACTATCCCAACAAATGTAAAAGTTGAGTTGACGGGTATTCAAAAATATATCAGTATGGGTGAATGGAAACCCCACGTAAATTTTACTGCTTATATTTTACCTTCAAATGAAGAGTCTGATATATTTTATTCGGTTTTAAGTGCGTACCACGGGAAAGAACTGGAAATTAAAACATTTGACCATAACCCTTACGCTAGTTTTGTTTGGGTAATTCAAAAAAAATTATCTGAGATTTTAGAATATTTCTCATTACCTGAAGCGATACTAACTAAATTAGTTAATGAAGTACAACCAGTGAAATTAAAAGAAGGGACGATGAATAAAAAACTTTTAAATGAAGACAAGTACGATAGTGTTGTTAGACAACTTGTTAGAGATATTATAACAATATACAAAGAAGGTAAAGATGGTGAATTTGGTTTACCTGAAGACTTGTATGAAGATAAAGTTGAATATGAATTTCCTCAGTTTGATTCAACTTTTTCAATTTATTTAGAAATATCAACAGACGACTCTATTGATGGTTTTGATGTGGAGGCTGCTTATTACAGAGACGAAGATATGATTTCAGTTGAGATAGTTACGAATCCAAGTTACGGACCACAAATTATTCAGGAACTTGTTGGAGAATTGAACGAAGTTCTGAGACACGAACTTGAACACTTGAAACAATATGAGCAGGGTTATAAGTTCCCAAAAAAAGAACCAACAAATCCCGAAAAATACTATACTCAATCTCATGAATTAGAAGCTCAAAAAGCAGGATTCAAAAGAAGGTCAAAAGGTGAAAAATTAGATTATGAGACTTTAGTTAGAAGATGGTTCGAAGACAACAGACATAAACACAGAATGACCGACGACCAAGCCGAAAGAGTAATACAGAGACTACTCAAAGAAAAATGAATCAACAAGAACACATATTAAAATTCCTCAGAAGATATTTTCAAAGTCAAAATTTTGAAAATGGTGGTTTCATTTTTGAATTCATTCATGTTGATATTGAAAAGGATTTTCAAGCCGCTTTTAGATTTTTAGTTAACGTAGTACTACCAAACCCAAATCAATCTTATTTTGTAGAGGTTTATGATGATATGATTCAAAATATTATTAGGGGTGCATATGATTTTTTAGGGGAAACATTTTCATATTCCTTAACAATTACAATTGACGGAAAAGAACTTTTTCCTCAAACCTATGCATACGTAAGACCAGAATCCTTAGACATAATTTTACAGGAGAATAATGAACACTTTAACCAAATAGGTATTTCAGTTGATTTTGGAGAGGGTGACGTTCCTTTGACTATGGATTGTGAATTAAGTTGGCGTAGAATACCCTACGATGGACATGACGATAATTTAAATATATATTTCAATCTCCATTTATCTAACTTCAAGTTAGATAATAAAGAAGTTATCCCTAATCCCGAAAAGATGGATATTGTTGCGGGTACTTTACATTCAATATTAATAGATAGAGATTGGTTTACTCCAGTAATTGAAGAATCAATCTATGAAGAATGTTCACAAGAAATGGGGTTGAATTTAGTTGAAGACGTTTATGTACAAGTCTACATAAGAGTAACTCAACTTGATGGAAAAAAAGTAAAACAAAGAGATGAGTTCTATAAAATTAAACCTGATGACTTTATTGAAGTCTCTTGATTAATTTTTTGAACATAAGAAATAAAATTTCTTTAGATAACAATACCACACCTGAAGCGGCTAATCTCTCAGCAATTATTAGGGCTGTTTGTCTTACATCGGACGATGAACTTGCCAATTCTTGAATGTCCCCAATTATTGGAATCAGAAATGCGTAAGAAACAATTTCTAATACTTGGCTAGTGATTACTCTTGTGGAACGTAGAAAAGTTGTGAAAGAGTCTTTCAATTGATATGCTTTCAAAAGTGTTGCGTCAAATACTTCTTCGAGACCCTCCTCTTTGATTTTACTTAAAACTTTATTAATACCTCTTTTCCCTTCAAAAAAAATAAGGAATGCAATTCCACTCAAAACAAGATATCTTTCACTCTCACTCAAATTAAAATTTCCTGTTCTAAGAAATTCGTTGAGTGGCATCACTAGACCAGCGATTGATGTTCCCCAAGTTAGAAACATCTTAAGATTTATATCATAAGTTTTGAGAATTTTACTTACCATGTTGTTGGTGAATGATTTCATTCTCTTTAACGAACCAGAAAGATTATCATCATTTTTCTGTTCACTCAATATCAGTTGAAGTTGTGATTCTGTGATTAAAAATTCCATACAAATATAAATACTCTAGTTATATTTATTATCATGAAAGGACCCCTGAATCCAGATTTACAAGTTGGAGATATTATCATGTTATTACACATGGAAGGAGAAACAAGTGTAACTCCTGGTACCGTTGGTGTTGTAAAAAAAATAACTCGAGACCCGTTTGAGGGTGAGGATGAAAATATAATATCAGTCAAGTGGGAAAATGGAAGTACCCTAAATCTCATAACTTCCACAGATGCTTGGAAAAAAGTTTCAAAACCCGAAATCAAGGAACAAAGGGACCCATCAGACCAAACATGGAGGTATATGGCCGATAATGCAGATATTTTTGAATACTTCGATTGGAAATGGTTGGAAAAGTTTTTGTATAAATTGAGAGATACAGGTATTGTGAACATGTATGGTTCTTCAGAATTGTTATATGCTGGTTCTGAACATATTGATAGGTATTATGGTGAGGGTAAAGAGGATGATGAGGAATTTCAAGAATTTTTAGAACAGGCGGACGAAGCAAAAAACAAAATCATTCAAGGGGTAATAAAATACATGAATGCAAACGGAAAAGATTTAGACGATATGAACGCAGTGAATAGATTTGCACGACACTTCTCTCAGAAAATTCTTGGTTTGTACATAGCATTATCTGGGTTAGGAAATCGTAATTAATTACTCAAAGGAGCTTTTATTGCGGGGTGAGAATTGTAATTTGAAAGTTCGATATCCTCAAATTTAATCTTATCCCAAGCAACCAAATAACCATCACGGTACTCAAAATCAAATTTAAGTTTTAGGTTCGGTAATTCAAAAGCCTTTCTCTCTATTTGTTGTCTAGCTTGGTCAAGGTGATTCAGATACAGATGTGTATCACCCAAGTTTCCAATCAAATCTTCAGGAACCATATTTGTTAATTTGCCGAGCAAAGTGAGTAATAGCCCGTATGATGCGATGTTGAAGGGCAGACCTAAAAATGTATCAACCGACCTTTGATTCCACATTAAAGAGATTGCCCTTGTTGGAGTTTCAGTGTAATATGGATTATCAAACTCAGGTATTATTGATTCATCATACTCCATACCTGTTTCATAGTTTCGTGTGAACCATTTTGCATATCTTTCGCTGTAAGTCAATTCCCTTGTATAAACTTGAAACCCGTAATGGCACGGAGGTAAAACCATATCATCAATCTCAGCAACATTCCAAGCAGAAACCATGAGTCTCCTCGAATCTGGTTCTGTCTTTAACATTTGTATGAGTCGTTGAATTTGGTCAAACCAAAGTGAACCCTTATTACCCTCATTACCATAGTCCATCCAACCTTGCCACTTTCTCCATTGCTTACCATAAATCGGACCCAACTCCCCCCACTTCTTGGCGAAGTCAGAATCTTTTTTTATACGGTCAATGAATTGTTCTTGAGTTAAATCGGATAACATATGAAGTTCTTCTAACGCATATGTGTTTTCTCTACTCTCGATATCATAAACGTTTTTATATCTCTTGTATGCGTCACCATCCCAAATATGGCATCCGTTATCAACAAGATATTTGATATTTGTATCACCATTAAGAAACCATAATAATTCAGTCACTAAAGTTTTCCACGCCATTTTTTTTGTGGTTAGTAGAGGAAATCCTTCGTTCATGTTGTGACGAATTTGGTATCCAAAAATAGATTTAGTTCCAGTCCCCGTTCTGTCTTTTTTTTCAGTTCCGTTACGAAGGATGTGTAAAAGTAAATCTTGATATTGTTTGTCTATGGTATTCATGATAAAACGATTATTTCACCTGGATTGTGGGCAGGAATGTCGTAGGTAAATTTATGTTTATTTAATATATTAACGGTTAGATTTCTCATACGGTATGAATCCCCTGTGATAATTCTGATGGGGAGTTCAGTTGAGTGTAAGAGGACAAAGTTTTCAACCTTGTCCCTTACATCTCTATGAAAAATACCGTGTAAATCTAATTCTTTCATTTTACCCATTCGCTGAATGCTTGTTCATATGCAGAAACTCTATCTATTTTAGGGTCTTCTAGCATAATTTTTCTTGCGGTGTCTATGACCTCACTCAACAAACCATATTCTCCCGCTTCATATAGAATTTCTTCAATTATTTGTTCATTAGTCACACTCATTTTGAATTGTTTTGATTTTCAAATTCTTCAATTAAATAACTTATGTT
>JACCDG011246148.1_pt1 | contig 16915 bp, 18 predicted proteins | sample 7442471 | NCBI WGS metagenome assembly JACCDG01 (sample SAMN15323444, study PRJNA562643) | freshwater metagenome | isolation source: river surface water | place: USA:Blue River Watershed | collected 2017-08-17 | reverse complement strand
TCTTCCTCAAACTCTCTGGGTGGGGTTTTAAAGAAACGTTTTAGTATTTCATTGTAAAGCCGTTCGTTAAAGACGCCATTGTGTTCGAAGAACGGGTAGGCGCGGATTAGGTTTATGACTTCTTGATCCGAAGCTTTTATCTTCATCTTTCTTGCTTCCCAGAGTAGTATTATTCTCTGTAGGGCCTGCGCTTCTAAGTCAAGGTCCTTTTCAATTTCAGGCAATTTATCTCCGTATTGTATCAGTGCCCTATTCTTCACTGCCCGAAGTGAGTTTTGGAATTCTTCTGCCGAGATTTTCTTTCCGGCAATAACGCCTAATGTCGCTTGGTTTTTCCTGTCGCTGATCGCTCCGCTAAAACCCCAGAAGATAAAGGCAGGAAGTATTATTATGCCTAAGGCTATCCAGATCTTTTTTGCGGTTTTCTTGTTGCGTAACATTTTAAGCATGAGCTCTACTCCTTTTTAATTAATAATTATAGTCTAAGCCTTTAAAAATTCAAACTATATTCTTTTATGCGCCATCCCGCAAACTTATTTTGCTTTACAAAAAGACTTTGGTTTTGTATAATAATTCACCGTGCGCAAGAAGCCTTTAAAGGTGAGGAGAAGCTGGGTAATCAACCCTTCTACACGGATTAAGGAAAGTAAGAGAACTTATTCCCGCCAGAAGATAAAAATGGAGACCAAGAGATTAATCGATGGAGAAAAATAATTTTTTGAAATTGGGTCTGCCTAAAGGCAGTCTGCAGGAATCTACTTTTCGCATGTTGCGCAAAGCGGGGTTTAGCGTAAGCCTTTCCAGTGAGCGTTCCTATTTTCCTTCCATAAACGACCCTGAAATAAAGTTAGTGCTTCTTCGCGCGCAGGAGATGGCGCGCTATGTGCAGGACGGCGCCTTGGACTGCGGTATTACGGGCAATGACTGGGTGTTGGAAAATAATGCGGATGTCCTGCGGGTTACCGATTTAGCTTATGCTAAGCAGAGCTTAAATAAGGTCCGTTGGGTCCTTGCCGTGCCCCAGGACTCGGGCATAAAATCGATCAAAGATTTAGAGGGGAAGCGAATCGCTACGGAGCTTGTTAACGTGGCCAGGAATTATTTTAAGAAGAACAGGGTTAATGTCGACGTGGAATTTAGCTGGGGCGCAACCGAGGTAAAAGTAAGCGCGGGCTTGGTCGATGCTATAGTAGAATTAACCGAGACAGGAAGCTCTTTAAAGGCAAACAAGCTTGTGGAGATAGCTACTCTTTGCGAATCCACTACCCAGTTTATTGCCAATAAGGGTTCTTACAAAAACTCCTGGAAGAAGACAAAGATGGAAGAGATCGCTCTCCTTTTGCAAGGTGCGATTGCCGCGGAAGAAAAAGTCGGTTTGAAGATGAATGTGCAAAAAAGCAATCTTAAGAAGGTTCTGTCCATACTCCCCGCGCTCAAAAAACCCACGATATCCGGTTTATCCGATGACGGGTGGTACGCCATTGAGACGGTAATCGATGAGAGGATAGTGCGCTCTATTATCCCGGGGTTAAAGAGGGCCGGCGCGCAGGGAATAATTGAATATCCGTTGAATAAGGTTATTTATTAAAAGGAGCAGCTGATATGCCTTGCGGAAAGAAAAGAAAGAAACAGAAGATTAAGACGCATAAAAGAAAGAAGATGCGTCGGAAGCTTCGCCATCTGAAGAAGAGAGCTTGGGGATAAGGTCGAGTGTTTAACAGGCCGTTGTGGCTTATCTTGGCCGTAAACATCTTACTTGTTTTCGGCCAGGTTAACCTTTTTGCCTCAGAGAACAGGTATGGTTCCTTAGCCCACTATATAATGGCCCTTTATTACGACGGGAGTGGGCAATTAGACAGGGCGGTTAAGGAATATAAAGAGGCAATAAGGATTGAAAAAGATAATTCCTTAATCCACCTTAATTTCGCCGTAACACTTTTAAAGAAGAACAAAATCAGGGAATCGAGAGAGGAATTACAGCTTTCTGCCCAGTTTGATCCTGAATCGGTCGAGCCGCATCTTTTGCTTGTTCTCCTGAATTTACTGCAGGGAGAGATTTCTTCGGCTGCCAGGGAATATGAGATAGCGCTTAAGAATGCCTCGAGGATTAACCCTAAGAATATCGAAATATATAAAAGTCTGGGCGAATTCTATCTGGCCCGGAAAGATGCCTTAAAGGCAAAAGACATCTACAAGTTTCTTTGCGAACTAGCCCCTAATGACCCGCAGGCCCATTTTTTGCTCGGGGTTGCATACGGGGAACTAAAAGAATACGTTCTTTGCGAAAAAGCAATCAGAAAATCTCTGGAATTAAAACCCGATTATGCCCAGGCGCTTAATCATTTAGGGTATACTCTTGTAGAGAATAATAGGAACCTAAGAGAAGCGGAAAGGCTGATTAAAAAGGCCATTAAACTCGAGCCCAATAACGGGGCTTATTTAGACAGCCTGGGGTGGTTGTATTATAAGAGAGGAAGGCTGAAGGATTCGCAGAAGCTTTTAGAGAGGGCAATAGAAGTTTTTCCCGACCCGGTTATTTTTGACCACCTGGGAGATTTGTTCTTGAAGGCCGGCAATAAGCAGCAGGCAGTCATTAATTGGAAAGAATCCTTAAAGCTTGACCCCGGCCAGGAAACCGTTAGAAAGAAGATAGAGGGTGTTAAAATAAATGAATAGAAAAGAGGAAATAGCGATGCTGGAGGCAAAGGCAAAGGAAATGCGCCGGCTGATTATAGAGATGATATCCCGGGCGGGGTCAGGCCATCCGGGAGGAAGTCTTTCTTCCACCGACCTGATTACCGCTTTATTTTTCGCCGTATTAAGGCATGATCCTAAGAATCCTAAGTGGCCAGACAGGGATAGGTTTCATATGTCTAAGGGGCACTGCTGTCCTCTTTGGTATGCTCTTTTAGCAGAGTCGGGCTACTTCTCTAAAGATAAACTTATGACCTTGAGGCAGTTTGGCTCTATGTTGCAAGGGCATCCTGACAGCCGTACTCCGGGCATAGAATCGGCTTCCGGGTCTTTAGGCCAGGGGCTTTCTGTCGCCTTAGGAATGAGCCTGGCTGCTAAGATCGATAAGAAGGATTATCGTGTTTACGTGCTTATGGGCGACGGAGAAATACAGGAAGGGAATATCTGGGAGGCGGCAATGGCAGCTGCGCACTACAAATGTGATAATCTTTGCGCGATATTAGACTATAATGGTTTCCAGATCGATGGGGCTACTCGCGATATAATGAATTTAGAGCCTTTGGTATCGAAATGGCAGGCTTTTGGCTGGCATACTATCGAGATTGACGGGCATAATATGGAAGAAATACTCAAGGCTTATAAAAAGGCCTGCAAGATAAAGGAAAAGCCTTCTATAATAATTGCGCACACGGTTAAGGGCAAGGGGGTTTCTTTTATGGAGAACACGGTTGAATTTCACGGCAGGGCCCCTACTGCGGAGGAGACAAGGAAAGCCTTAAAGGAACTGGAGTAGGCAGGGATTATGGAACAATTATACCAGAGAGATGTTTACGGTAAGACCTTAGTTGAATTAGGCAAGGCGGATAAGGATATCGTTGTTTTAGACGCTGACCTTTCGAGTTCTACGCGTACGGGTTTATTCGCCAAGGAATTCCCGGAGAGGTTTTTTAATTTTGGGGTAGCGGAACAGAATATGATGGCTACTGCCGCCGGACTGGCTGTTTCGGGAAAGACGGTTTTTCTCTCTACTTTTGCTATTTTTGCTTCGGGTAGGGCTTGGGATCAGGTGCGTAATTCGGTATGTTATAATAACGCTAACGTAAAAATCGTAGCAACTCATGCGGGCATAAGTGTCGGCCCCGACGGAGCGAGCCATCAAGCGCTCGAAGACTTAGCGCTTATGCGGGCGATCCCCAATATAAAGATAATTGTGCCTTGCGACGGGGAGCAAACTGCCGAAGCGGTAAAAGCAGCTGCGCAGACAAAGGGCCCTTTTTATATTCGGCTCGGAAGGCCGAAGGTACCTACCCTTATGAACAAAGGAATTTTTGAACTAGGCAAGGCTCAGACATTGACGCAGGGCGATGATATTACGATTATCGCCTGCGGCATTATGGTCTCCGAGGCCTTAAAAGCGGTTGAGATATTGTTGGGTAAAGGCGTAAAGGCTAGGCTGATAAACATGCACACTTTAAGGCCTTTGGACGAAGAAATAATACTTAAGGCTGCCAGAGAAACCCGCGGGATAGTCGTCTGCGAAGAGCATGCTATTGCCGGAGGGCTTGCCTCGGCTGTAGATGAGGTTGTTGCGGAGAATTATCCTACTAGGGTTATGCGCATAGGGATAAGAAACAGGTTTGGACAGTCAGGCGATCCCCAGGACCTCTTAAAGGAATATAATCTTGCCAGTTCAGATATAGAAAAATCCGCAGTGCTGTGCTTAAAGAATTGTAGGTAAATTGAACCTTAAATCCTTCGCTAAAGTAAATCTTTTCCTTAAAGTACTGAACAAGCGGCCGGATAATTATCATAACGTAGAAACGGTTTTTGAGAGGATTAACCTTTTTGATTCTCTTGTCTTGAAATTAAGAAAAGACGGGGGCATCGCGATTATCTGCGATAATAGGGACGTTCCGGCGGGGGAAGAGAATCTTTGTTTTAAGGCGGCCAGGCTTTTAAAAGAGGAAACGGGCTGCAAAAAAGGGGTTAGTATAAAGATAACTAAACGCATACCGTTGGGCGCCGGACTGGGGGGAGGTTCAAGCAATGCCGCAGTCGTGCTTTTAGGGTTGAACAGGCTTTGGGGATTGAATTTGCCCAGAAGCAGGCTGGTTAGGATTGCTGCCAGGATAGGCAGCGATGTCGCATTTTTTATTTATGATACTACTTTTGCCTTGGGAAAGGGCAGAGGAGATAAAATCAGTATCTTGAGTAATTTGAATAAGATTAAGCTCTGGCATATTCTGGTAATACCACGTGTGCGCGTTTTGACACCCCTAATTTACGGTAAATTTAGCAGTTTTTCGAAGTTGACAAGGTCTTCCTGTAATGTTAAAATATTAACTTCAGTATTGGCTAAAAATGGCCTGTCTAAAGGTCGGCCTTTGTTCAATAGCCTGGAGTCAGTTACCTTTAAGGTTTATCCTCAAGTCAGGATAGTTAAGGATGCGTTAATAGGACTGGGCCTTAAGAATACCCTGATGTCCGGAAGCGGCTGTTCGGTTTTTTCCATTGTCTCCGGCCGCAAAGAGGCATTAAATGCAGTTAAGGCGGTAAAAAAACTGGGAAAAGGCTGGCTTGCCTTAGCTGTTAGCAGCGCATGATACTCCGATAAGATAATGGAAATAACGGAAGTAAGAATAGTCGTTAAGGATCTTTCAGATAAGAAGCTTAAGGCTTACGCGGCGGTCACGTTTGATAATTCGTTTGTAGTAAGAAACATAAAGGTAATTGAAGGCTCGGAAGGGTTGTTTATTGCAATGCCATCGAGAAAGGTTAAACAGCCGTGCCCGAAATGCCGCTTTAAAAACGAATTACGCAGCAAATATTGCAGTAATTGCGCTTTTCCATTGGGAGAAAGTTTAAAAACCGCCTCTTTTGAGGAAGGTAGTTTAACCCAGTCAGAACATAAGGATATTGCTCATCCGGTTACTCAAGGCTTTAGGGAATATCTGCAGAAGAAAGTCCTTGAGGCTTATGAAAAGGAAAAAAGTAAGGGGCAGTCTGGTTCAAATTCTATATCATGATTATTTTGCCCGGTAGTGTAATGGTAGCACATCAGAATTTGGGTCTGACTGTTGAGGTTCGAATCCTCACCGGGCAATAAGAAAATATGCATAGAGATCTCGCGATCATAATTTTAGCAGCAGGCAAGGGGAAAAGGATGAAGTCCGCTATCCCCAAGGTTCTGCATAAGGTATGCCAGAGGCCGATGCTTTCTTACGTTCTGGACCTGGTGCGTTCGCTTAACCCGGTGAAGGCCGTAGTCGTATTAGGGCACGGGCATGATCTGGTAAAAAAAGAAATTCCGTATGAGCTAAAGGTTGAGGTCCAGGAGAGGCTTTTGGGCACGGCCGATGCCGTAAAGACGGGTCTTAAGGGGTTAAAGGGTTTTAAGGGTACAGTGCTTATACTTTACGGAGATACCCCGCTGCTCTTTAAGAAAACAGCGCAGAGACTTATAAAATTCCATTGTGATAATGATGCCGATGTTACGCTTTTGACTGCGCATCTCGATAAGCCGGTCGGTTACGGAAGGGTATTAAGGGATGAGTTTTTCAGTGTTTCTTCCATAGTTGAAGAAAACTCCGCCGGCGACTTCGAAAAAGAGATTAAAGAAGTAAATACCGGTATTATGTGCTTTAAGAAGGAGAGTCTGGAGTTTGCTTTAAGAAAAATAACCCCGAATAATAGAAAGAAAGAATATTACCTTACCGACGCGATCAAAATACTCTATTCAAATAATAAGCTTGTTGAGGCCTTGAAAATAAAAGAAAAAGACGAGGTGCTGGGGATAAACTCGCGTGCGGAACTCTCCAAGGCTAATAGTATAATGCAGTTGAGGATAAACGAATCATTGATGTCAAGCGGAGTCTCTATCATAGACCCCAAGACCACCTTTATAGGCTACGGCACAAAAATAGGCCGGGATACGGTTATTTATCCCTTTACAGTTATTGAAAGTAATGTTAAAATTGGTAAAAATTGCTCTATTGGCCCTTTTGCCAGATTAAGGGAAGGCGCTAATATCTCGGATGATGTAACTCTGGGGAATTTTTTAGAGGTTACCCGCGCAAAAATTGGCAAGAATACTTTTGCCAAACACTTCTGTTATATCGCAGACACCAGGATAGGCAAATTTGTGAATATAGGCGCAGGTTCAGTCACCGCCAACTTCGACGGCGTTAACAAGCATAAAACGCTTATAAATGACCACGTTTTGATAGGTTCGGATACGATTATGGTCGCTCCGGTAAATATAGGGCGCGGGGCTAAGACCGGCGCGGGGGCGGTTGTGGTAAAAGACGTGCCAGGAAAAAGTACCGTTGTAGGAGTTCCGGCAAGGATATTAAGAAAGAGGGGATGAACATATGAATAAGCTGGCAATATTCAGCGGAAACGCTCATTTAAAACTGGCAAACGACATATGTGACTGTCTTAAGATCAAGCTTTCCGACGCTTTTGTGTCCAGGTTCAGCGAAGGGGAAGTAAGGGTAAAAATAAATGATAATGTGCGCGGCAAGGATGTTTTTATAATTCAGCCGACCTGTCCTCCTACAAACGAGAACCTGATGGAGCTTTTGATTATGATGGATGCTTTAAGGAGGGCTTCTTCCGCGCGCATTACCGCTGTTGTTCCTTACTTTGGTTATGCCAGGCAGGATAGAAAAGACCAGCCGCGCGTTCCGATTACGGCTAAATTAGTCGCGAACCTTTTGACTACCGCCGGGGCAAGCAGGGTTTTGACCATGGATCTTCATGCCGGGCAGATACAGGGTTTTTTCGATATACCGGTAGACCACCTTTTTTCAGTAGGTGTCTTCATTGATTATTTTAATACGTTTAATATTAAAGACTTGGTTGTCGTGTCTCCTGACGTGGGAGGGATTAAGACCGCACGCGCCTATGCTAAAAGACTGGGCGTTCCGCTGGCTATTATCGACAAAAGGCGGGAATCTCCTGAAAAGACCGAGGCAATGCATATCCTTGGAGAGGTAAAGGGGAGAAACGCGATTATCGTAGATGACCTTATCGCTACCGGGAGCTCGCTTTTCGAGGGAGTTGAGGCGTTAAATAAAGCCGGGGCGAAAAGCATTTATGCCGCTATCGCTCACGGCGTATTGTCCGCCGATGCCATAGAAAGGCTAGAGAAATGCAAAAGCTTAAAAGAACTGGTTATTACGGATAGCATACCGTTAAAAAAGGAGAAAGAGCATCCGCGTATCAAGGTTCTGACCATTGCGGGTCTTTTATGCGAGGCCATAAAAAGAATACATAACGAGGAATCAATCAGCTGCCTGTTTGGTTAAACAGGAAGGATCGTTTTACAAATAAATAAAAAAACGGAGAAAATAATGGAAGAATTGACTTTAGATGCGCAATTAAGGGAAGAGGTCGGCAGGGGTAAGGTAAAATCCTTGCGGGATTCAGGATTTGTTCCGGCGGTGCTTTATTCGGAAGGCAAGCCTGCCCTATCCTTAAAATTATCTCACCACCAGTTGGTTCATCTTGTCCATCAGCATAGGATAGAAGGCGTCATTATCTATGTTAATATAAAGGACGATAAAAAACAAAAAGGCCGCCCATGTATCATAAAAGAAATACAGTATGACCCGGTGCACGGAGAAATAGTCCATGTTGATTTCAACCAGGTCTCTTTGACCGAAGAGATAAAGATCAATATTCCGATAGTTGCCAAGGGAGAGCCCGTGGGGGTGAAGATGGAGGGCGGTTCCTTGGAACACATTCTTTGGGAAGTAGAGGTATCTTGTCTTCCGACAAATATACCCAAAGACATAGAAATAGATGTGTCTGCTTTGAAATTAGGAGAAGCCATACACATTAAGGATTTAGTTCCTCCGCAGGGGGTTAAGATACTAAATGACCCCGGTTCGATAATCTTGTCTGTTGCCGCTCCGATGAAAGAAGAAGTCCCTGCTGAAGGAATTGAAGGGGAAGAGAAAAAGGAGCCCGAGGTAATCAAGGAAAAGAAAGAAGTCCCTGCTGAAGGTGAAGAACCTAAAGAGAAAGAAGAGAAGAAATAAAATAAGTGAAGATTATCGCTGGTCTGGGCAATCCCGGAATTTTATATGCCGGTTCAAGGCACAATATAGGTTTTGAAGTAATAAAAAGTTTTGCGCGTGTTAAAGGGGTAGTCCTAAAAAAGGAAAAAGGGATAAAGGCCTTGACCGGGAAATACAAAAACGGCAGGACAGGCGTTTTACTGGTATTACCGCTGACCTTTATGAACCTTTCCGCAGAGGCCTTAAGGCCAATCGTTAAGCGTTACGAGGTTGAGCCCGGGGATTTGCTGGTTATCCATGATGACCTTGACCTGGATTTTGGGAGGATAAAAGTTTGTTCTAAAGGGTCATCCGCCGGGCACCGGGGAGTAAAATCTATAATCGATTCTTTTAGAGCGGATAGTTTCAACCGCCTGCGTATCGGGATAGGTAGGCCCCGAGAGACATCTTCGCAAAGCGATTTTGTACTGGCCAAGTTTAATCGCAGGGAAAAAGGCCTTATCCCGGGGATAATCGATAATGCGATAAAATGCTTAGGGGTTTGGGAGGAAGAGGGCATAGAGAAGGCAATGAATATTTTTAACCGTAAAGAAATAAAAGGAGCGTAAGGTATGAATAATTACGAGGCAATGTTTATTGTTAAACCAGATTTGTCGGAGGAGGAGAGAAAATCCCTTTTCCAACAGATAAACGACGTGGTAACTAAACACGGGGGTTCGGTAACCCAGGGCGCGCTCTGGGCGGAAAGGAGAAAGCTGTTTTTCCCGATAAGAAAATGTACGGAGGGAGTTTATTATTTGATGAGTTTTTCCTTGGACTCTTTAGCGATAAAAGATATCAGGCATGCCTATAAGCTGAATGAGAATATTTTAAGGGTTCTTTTTACAAGGCAGTAATAAGGAGAGCATCATGGCCAGTTATAATAAAGTGTTGTTATTGGGAAATCTTACCAAGGACCCGGAATTACGCTATACCCCTTCTGGTGCGGCAGTAGCAAATTTAAGGATGGCAGTTAACCGCAGATACCGTGATAAAAACCAGGAATTAAAGGAAGAAGTCTGTTTTATAACCGCCGTAGTCTGGAATAAACAGGCTGAAACATGTAATCAGTACCTTCATAAAGGAAGCAGCGTATTTGTCGAGGGAAGGCTCCAGTCGCGCTCCTGGGAGGATAATTCTGGCGCTAAGCGTAGCGTAATCGAAGTAAGGGCCGAAAGGGTGCAGTTCATGGGAGCCCCCGGCCAGCCGAAATCCCAGGCGCAGGAGGCAGAACCCACGGAAGAACTATCAGGTGAACCATTGACGGAATCAACATGGCTAGGCGAAAGTGAGGCTGACTCAAATGAAAGTTAAAGTAAAAACATTTTCAAAAGGCAAGTTAAAGGATAAGAAAAGGTCTTCGGGGCTTATCGCGAGGAAGAAGTTTTGTCGTTTGTGCGTGGATAAGGTAAAATCCCTTGATTACAAGGATAGCAAGAGGCTAGAGGCCTTTATTACTGAAAGAGGCAAGATTGTTTCGCGGCGTTACTCGGGGAATTGCGCGAAACACCAGAGGCTTGTTGCCGAAGCGATCACAAAGGCAAGGTTTGTTTCGCTTTTGCCCTATACGCGCTAAATCATCTTATAGCCCTTAAGGAGGTTTTATGGAAGTGATATTGACTAAAGACGTAGACAAGGTAGGTAGGCTTGGGGCTGTAATTAAGGTTAAGGACGGTTTCGCAAGAAATTTTCTTTTTCCTAAAAATTTGGCAATCGAAGCTACCCGCGCAAATCTTAAGGATCTAGAGAAAAGAAAACAAAAAATATCGTTAGAGCAGGAAAAGAATAAAGAAGATGCCCTCGCCTTAAAAAAACGGCTAGATGCTTTTTCGCTTACCATTTCCGTGCTTGTCCAGCCGGATGAGAGCCTGTATGGCAGCATTATGCCTCTGGATATTTGCAACGCATTAAAAAACGAGGGGATTGAGCTGGATAAGGGCTGCATAGCTCTGGATAATCCCATTAAATCCTTGGGGATTTTTGAAGTGCCTTTTAGGCTTCACCCGGAAGTAGAAGGAAAAATAAAAATTTGGGTCGTAAAAAAATAAATGCCCGGTGAATCTGCTATAGATAAAATTCCTCCCCAGAACCTGGACGCCGAGATGGCCGTCTTAGGCTCCATGCTTTTAGATGAAGAGGCAATCTCAACGGCGGTAGAGAAATTAGAGAACAGGTCTTTTTATAAAGAATCCCACCAGAGGATCTTTCAGGCTATCTGCGACCTTTATGCGGCAAACAAGGCGGTAGATCTGATAACTTTGACGGATGCGTTAAAGAAAGAGGGGATAATCGACGCCGTGGGAGGCGCAAGTTACCTTACCGCGTTAGCCAATGCAGTGCCCAGCGCCGCGAATATAGGCCATTATGTAAGCATAGTAAAAGAGAAGAATATTTTAAGAAATCTTATCAGTAACGGAACGAAGATTATTTCGCTTTGTTATGAGAGCGAAGGAAATATAGATGAAGTTGTAGATAATGCCGAACGCCTTATTTTTGAGATAAGCGAACGCAAGGCCCAGGGTTCTTACGAGCATATCAAGGATATTGTCTCGGACAGCATCGAAACGATTGATACCTTGTATCGTAAAAAGGCCCATGTTACTGGCATACCTACCGGTTATATAGACTTTGATATTAAAACAGCCGGCCTGCAGGATTCGGATTTGATTGTAGTGGCCGGGAGGCCTTCCATGGGTAAGAGCGCCTTTGCTTTAGGCATGGTGGAGCACGCGGGCATAGTTGAGAAAATACCTACCGCGGTATTCAGCCTTGAAATGTCCAAGGAACAGCTTGCCCAGAGGATGCTTTGCTCGCACGCCAAGGTTGACGCGCAGAAGGTGCGCACGGGTTATCTAGCTACTTCCGATTGGCCAAAACTTACCGCCGCCGCAGGAAAATTATCGGAGGCGCCTATTTTCATAGATGATACTCCCGGTATCTCGGTTATGGAATTGCGCGCAAAGGCGCGCAGGCTCAAATCCCAGCAGGATATAAAATTCATAATATTAGATTATATGCAGTTAATGCGCGGATCGAGTTCCGTAGAGAGCAGGCAGCAGGAAATTTCCGAGATCTCGCGTTCTTTGAAGGCATTGGCGAGAGAGCTTAAGGTCCCTATTGTGGCTATAAGCCAGTTATCGCGCGCGGTAGAGTCGCGCACCGACCACCGCCCGCAGCTTTCGGATTTAAGGGAATCCGGGGCGATTGAGCAGGATGCGGATGTAGTGGTGCTTTTATTGAGAGAAGAATATTATACGCCTTCTCCTGATAACCAGGGAGTAGCCGAGGTTATTATAGCTAAGCAGAGGAATGGACCGGTAGGCTCCTTGAAGCTCGCCTTTATCAAAGAGTATACCCGTTTTGAGAATATAGCGAGAATGGAATAATTATTGATAGGTATGGTTAATTCTTATATAATAAATAAAATGCACAAGAAAATAATTCTTTTCTTTTTGTTTATTTTTGTTTTCTTAGGGATTTCCTTTTCCAGCGCTACTGCATCCAATCCCGCAGATGACGACTCCTCACCGAAAACCGTTACCGCAATAGAAATTAGAGGAAACAAATCTATCTCTACCAACACGATAGCCTCAAAGATGAAAACGCACATCGGCAGCCTTTATCAGGAAAATGTTATAAGCGATGACTTAAAAAGGCTTTATCTTCTGGGGTTCTTCAGTGATATTAAAATCAACAAAGAGCCCTATAAGGACGGGGTCAAGGTTATTGTGGATGTCGAAGAGCGGCCGATAATAGAAAAAATTTCTTTTTCCGGGATGTTTCGGCTTACGACCAAGGAAGAGAAGCTAAAAGAACAGATTAAGTCAAGAGAAGGGCAGTACCTGGATTATCCAAAATTAGCCGAAGACCTGCGCATCCTGCAGAAGATGTACGAAAAGATCGGCTACGGAGCGGCAAAGATAGATTATAAACTTGAGTCTGATAAGGCAACCAATAAGGTAAAGATTAATTTCAGTATCGTTGAAGGGCAGAGGGTGCGCATCAAAAAGATACTCGTCGAAGGCAACAGTGCTTTTAGCGACGATAGGATACTTAAGCTGTTAAAGACAAAAAGCGCCTGGTTTTTTAATGCTGGCGTGCTTAAGGAGGATGTTCTTACGGAGGATATTGAGCGTATAAGATCTTTTTACCGTCGCAGCGGGTATATCGATGTGGCAGTTACGCATAAAATCACCCCGGATGAGCAGAAACCATACTTTCTTTACATTCAAATTGATATTACCGAAGGCAATAAGTACCTGGTCGGCAATGTTACGATATCCGGGAACAAGGATGTCAGCGAAAAAGAGATATTGATGAGACTTAAGGATTGCGTTACCGGCATGACTTTTAGCGAAGAGGCGATGAAATCCGACGTAGCATCGGTGCAGGGTATTTATTTTGACCGCGGATATATTTCTGCTTCTGTCCAGGAAGCGACTTCTCTTAACCCGGATACCAGCAGGGTTGATATAAACTACGGCATAACCGAGAACCAGGTAACTTATGTGGACAAGATAAAGGTTAGAGGTAACATAAAAACCAGGGATATTGTCGTGCGTAGGGAGATGCGTCTTCATCCGGGGGACAGATTTGATGGCGAGAAATTAAGGAGGAGCAAGGAGAGGCTGCAGAATTTAGGTTATTTTGACGAGGTAGGCTACGACACGGAGGATACGGATTCGCCCGAGCGTAAGGATTTGGTCGTGGATGTAAAGGAGACTAAAACGGGGTCTTTTAGCTTCGGCGGCGGTTATAGCACGGTTGATGATTTCGTTGGTTTTGCCGAGATTGAACAGAAGAATTTTGACTGGAGGAACTGGCCTTACTTTACCGGCGCAGGGCAGAACTTAAAATTGCGCGTTTCCCTGGGTACTACGACCGGCAATTCCGAATTGAGTTTTACCGAGCCGTGGTTGTTTGATTACCCCGTTTCTTTTGGCTTTGACATATATAACCGCAGCCATTCCAGAGACAGCGATTCGGGTTACGGTTATGACGAAGAAGTTACCGGAGGGGCCTTAAGGTTAGGCAAGGAATTAAGCGAATATTTAAGAGGTGACCTCGTTTATAGGATCGATTCTATAGATATAAGCGATGTAGAAGATTCTGCCAGTAGCGACTTAAAGAATGAAGAAGGCAGAAACTTGATAAGCAGTATTACGCCGAGTTTGACATTTGACAGCAGGGATAACGTATTTGATACCCATAAAGGGAATGTCTTTACCAGTTCTTTCGAGCTTGCCGGAGGTCCTTTAGGCGGGGACAAGAATTACTGGAAGTTCTTTACAAGGGCGAGCCACTATATTCCTTTGCCGCACAAGTCTACGCTTGAATTAAGGGGAAGGGTGGGGTTTGCCGATCCTTATAATGATTCCGATAAAATACCTATATATGAAAGGTTCTTTGCCGGAGGAGCTTATACTATCAGAGGTTACGAAGAAAGAAAGGTCGGCCCGCTGGATCCCGGCTCAAAGGACCCTCTGGGTGGTTCTTCCATGTTTATCGGGAACATCGAATATGTCTACCCGCTTTTCGGGTTTCTAAAGGTTGCTTTGTTTTATGACGTAGGTAACGTATGGGAAAAACCCGGAGATATATTCTCAAATAAAGACGCCAACGGCGTGGTAAACAGCGGCGGGCTTAAGTCTAGCTTTGGCCTCGGCTTTAGGATAAAAACGCCCATAGGTCCTATTATGCTTGATTACGGTATACCTATGGACAAGGAACCCGGGGAAGACAGCAAATCAAGCGGGAGATTCCATTTTAGCGTAAGCAACAGTTTTTAATATTTTAATTTATAAGGAGGAAGCATGAAAAAGTCAGCAGTAGTATTATGCGGCATAATATTAAGTTTATTCTTTATCGGCGCAGCGCGGGCGGAAGAAAAGTTAGCTTATATCGACTTAAGCACAACATTCAACGAGTACTATAAAACAAAAGAATACGACAAGAAATTAACCGATAAGGAGAAAGTTTTTGTTACGGAAAGAGATAAAAGGGTGGGGGATTTTAACGCCTACAGGGATAAACTTAACCTGCTGAGCGATAAGGAGAAGGAAGGCAAGAGTAAAGAGTTTGAGTCTAAGGCTAAATCCCTTAAGGATTTTATAAGTCAGAAAGCCGGCGAGCTGGAAAAAGAGCGCGAAGAAAAGATGAAAGAGATCTTAAACGACATACAGGCCGCCGTTAAGGAATATTCCGAGAAATCCGGCATAAGCATGGTCTTAAATGACCGTGTCCTGGTCTATCAGCAAAAGACCCAGGATATTACGACCGAAGTGATCAAGATTTTGAATAAAAAGAGATAGCCTTAGAGATAATGCATAAGACTCTTGCAGAAATCGCCAAATTAATTTCCGGCGAATTGATAGGAGACGGAAGCATCCTGATAACCGGGGTAAACGGAATAAAAGACGCAGCTCCCGGGGATTTGACCTTTTTGGCTAATCCGAAATATGCCCCGCTTCTTAATACTACGGCTGCCTCAGCGGTTATTACCTCAAAAGATATAGCTAATTCTAAAAAGCCTATTATCCGTGTTGATAATCCTTCTTTGGCTTTTTCTAAAGTAATTTCCCTGGTTTTACCATCCGAGACGAGGCCTCCCGAGGGCATTGACCCTACTGCTGTAGTGGGAAAGAATGTCAAGTTAGACAGAGGTGTATCCTTAGGCCCTCATGTTGTAGTTGATGATAATGTTAAGATAGGCGAAGGCACGGCTATCTATGCAGGTTCTTTCATAGGAAAAGATAGTGTTATAGGCGAGAGGGGGCTGATTTATCCGAACGTCTCTGTACGCGAGCGCACTATTATCGGCAAGCGGGTAATAATACATAGCGGTACTGTTATCGGCTCCGATGGTTTTGGTTTTGTCAGCGTGGAAGGCGTGCACCATAAAATCCCCCAGGTAGGCATAGTTGAAATCGGTGACGATGTCGAAATTGGGGCTAATGTCACTATTGACAGGGCTCGTTTTGACAAGACAATGATAGGTTCCGGGACAAAAATAGATAACCTTGTTCAGGTCGCGCATAACGTTATAATAGGCAAGAATTGTTTGATAGTAGCGCAGGTAGGGATATCGGGAAGCACCGTAATAGGCGACGGGGTTATTCTCGCCGGACAGGTTGGGGTAGTAGGGCATATCTGTGTAGGGGATAACACTATAGTAACGGCCCAATCGGGGGTAAGCAAGTCTGTTCCCGCAGATACTATTGTCTCGGGCAGTCCTGCGCGGCCCATGGAGTCTTTCCGCGAGGTAAACGCCTGCATTCAGAACCTGCCCAGGTTCGTTGATTCCTTAAAGAAGCTCAAGAAAAAAATAGAGGAATTGGAAGCTCATTTAAAGAGCACCAAATAATATGTCTCTGCAGAAAACAATATTAAAGGAGATTTTTTTCTCCGGTATAGGCTTGCACACCGGCAATAAGGCTAATGTGCGTCTGGTGCCGGCAGAGGTAGATACGGGAATCGTCTTTGCCAGGGTTGACCTTCCTGGGATGCCGGTTATTAAGTCCTGCGTAAAGTATTTAGCGCCTGCCGGGAGAACCCCGCGTAGGAGCACAATAGAAAAGGACGGAGTCCAGATTCAAACCGTGGAGCATTTTATGTCCGCGCTCTCAGGGGCAGGCATAAACAACCTGCGTGTTGAAATTGATAACAATGAGATTCCCGGACTCGACGGAAGCGGAGCTGATTTCCTGAAAGTTATCCGAGAAGCGGGCATTAAAGAGCAGGGAAAAGAAGAAGAGGTCTTTCTGCTCAAAGAACCGATCTTTATTGAAGAGGATGATGCCTCAATCAAGGTTGTACCCTGCAATGAATTCAAGATTTCCTACACACTGGATTATAATCTCTTGGCGCATAAGAGAGAATTCATAGAGTTAAGCCTTGGGTCTTCGCAGGTATTCGAGAAAGAGATTGCGCCTGCCAGGACATTCTGCCTTGAAAGCGAGGCAAACGCGCTTAGGGCCAAAGGCCTGGGCTTGGGGGCCAATTACGAGAATACGCTTGTCCTCTCGAGCGAAGGGAAGATTATAAATAACAAGGCCAGGTTTGAGGACGAATTGGTCCGCCACAAGATATTGGATTTAATAGGCGACCTTTACCTCTTGGGGTTTACTTTAAAGGCCCACATAATAGCTTCAAAAAGCGGG
>JACCDG010657277.1_pt1 | contig 16915 bp, 18 predicted proteins | sample 7442471 | NCBI WGS metagenome assembly JACCDG01 (sample SAMN15323444, study PRJNA562643) | freshwater metagenome | isolation source: river surface water | place: USA:Blue River Watershed | collected 2017-08-17 | reverse complement strand
GCGGGGACTTTTCCTTCCCGGCCCGAGGCTTAGCCGGTTCCTTGGCGATTTTTTCTTTGAGAATTTTTTCCGACTTGATGGCGATATCGCCGCTGATGTCTTGCAAGCGGTCGAACTGCTCGAGCTTGCTCACTACGTCGCCCGAACCGAGCTCGATGGTGAGCGTGGGTTTGGAGCGGTCTACCCACATGTAACGGCCGAGACTGCCCGGATAATTACCGAGGCTTTTCCAGGGAATATGCGGGAAGTTGGGCGGAGTGATTTTCGGGCCGTCGAAATCGAGCACGCCGTAGGGGGTATGGATCGAGAGAATGAGGTCGGGCTGGAAATCGTCGATGTGGGCGATCGCGCACTTCGTTTCTTTTTCGCTATTGGGCGTTTTGCCGGGGAAGCGGCGCGGATCCTTTTTCTGTTTCTTTTCCCACGAGGCGAGCGCTTCCTTTTCCCAGTTTTTGGTGGGGAAGTTGCGGTTCACGTCCACGCCGTTGGCGTTGAAGCGCGTGCCAGTTTTTACGCCGTCGGGATTGAGAATGGGCACCACGCGCCAGTGGTTGCGGGGCTCCACTTTGGTGAGCCGCTCCATCCAGGAGCGGGCCACCGAGCCGCTCGGGAACTCGTCGCCGTGGATGAGGGAAAACACGAGAATTTTCTTCGGCGCTTTCTCGGAGGCTTTGGCGGCTACGTCGAAGTGATAGATCCGCACGCCCTTTTCGCTCACGCAGGGATCAAGCTGGGCTACTTTCGCGCAGGCGAGTTGGAGCTCTTTTTCTTTTACCTTGCCGGGCAGGGCTTTGAGCGCCGTGAAGCATTGCTCGGCGAGGGTGGGTGCCTCTTCGGCCGCGGCCACGGGAGCACTCAAAAGTAACGCGAGAAAAATCGGAAATTTCATATCGACTTATTCTTCGCCCGGCTAGCGGCGCTCTTGTCGGCGCGGAATTTTTCCATTTTCTTGCGGAGGGCGGGATCGTGGAGCGAGAGAATCTGCGCGGCGAGAATCCCCGCATTCGTGGCGCCGCCGATGGCCACCGTGGCCACGGGGATGCCGGCGGGCATCTGCACGATGGAAAGGAGGGAATCGAGGCCCTGGAGATTTTTCGTGGGGATGGGCACTCCCACTACCGGCAACATCGTGTAGGCGGCGAGCATGCCGGGGAGGTGAGCGGCCCCGCCGGCACCGGCGATCACCACTTGTAGGCCGCGTTTTTCGGCCTCTTTGCCGTAAGCGGCCATATCATCGGGGGTGCGGTGCGCGGAAACCACGCGCTTCTCGAAGGCCACGCCCACTTCGTCGAGAAAGGCGGCGGCGTCTTTCAGCACGGGCCAGTCGGAATCACTGCCCATGGCAATACCCACGAGAACTTTCTTTTTCATTTCTATTACTTAACCCTGTACCCAGCGGGATGCAAGAATTTGCAGGGCCGTTTCTCGGCACTCTTTTAGCGTGTCGCCGTATACCGTGAAGTGACCCATCTTTCGGCGAGGACGGATCTCGCTCTTGCCGTACCAATGCAGCTTCACGTTCTCGGGCCAGCTCGGGCCGCAGGTGAGCTTCGCGAACAGAGGAGCGAATTCCTTTTCCGAGGGCGGCCAGAGCAGGTTGACCATCACGGCCGCGGGGTGCGTAGGTTCGGTGCGCGCCAGAGGCAGGCCGAGCCCCGCGCGCAGGTGATTCTCGAATTGCGAGCCGGCGCATACGTCGATCGAGAAGTGTCCGGAATTGTGCACGCGCGGAGCGATTTCGTTCACCAGGATTTCGTTGCCCGTCACAAAAAATTCCACGGCCAGCACGCCCACGTAATTCAGGTTTTCGGCGATTTTTTGGGCGATCTCGCCCGCGCGCCGGGCCGGCGCGCTCTGGGCGAATTCACGGGTGTATTCTATTTGGAAGCAAATGCCCTCGAGCTGGATACTACGCACGCTGGGATAAAGTTCGATCTCGCCGCTACTCGAGCGGCACACTACGGCCGCGATCTCTTCGCTGAAAGAAATCTTTTTCTCTAAATACGGCTGCTCGATCCGGCCCGCTACTTCACTGGCCAGCTCGCCCTTGCTTGTGCGCCCTTGCGCATCAAGCACCCAAACCCCATTTCCGTCGTAACCGCCCCGGCCCGCCTTTAGAACGGCCCCGCCGTTTTCGCGGACAAAGGAATCGGCGTCGCTCGTCCAAGGGGATACCGAAAGAAAGGGTGAAGACGAAATACCGCTTTGCAGCAAAAATTCCTTTTGTCGGCGTTTGCTCTTCAGTGTTTGGAAAGAAGCCCAGGAAGGGAAGGAGGGTATGCCTTCGGCTTCGATTTTTTGCAGAAGCTCCTCGCTCACGTGCTCCTGCTCAAAGGTAACGATATTCTCGTCGGGGCGCGCTTCTTTTAGCCAATTCCAGGCGTCGGGTATGCTCAAGGCCGCGAACGGGATCTCCAGCTTTTTCGCAGCCTTGCCCAGCATCAGGCCCAATTGGCCATTTCCTAATGTAATCACAGTCCTTTGCGTTGTCATTTTTCGCTAGAAACCGTTATCCTAAATGTACGGATCCCAAGGTTGAGGGATCTTCCGCTACCCAGCAGGAGGCTGCCTTTTTGCGGTTCCATATCCTAACAGTTCTTTGCTTGTTTGTAACCGGGTCGATCCTTGGGGGGGCGCCCGCCCAGGCGTCGAGCCCGCTGGAGAGCGACGATAGCGGTGGTGCCATGCTCGAGGAGGCTCCCGCCGGTCCTCCCCTTTGGGATTCGCCCAAAAAGGAAGCGAAGGATCAGCCCAAACCTGTGCCGGTAGTGAGCGAAAACGGCAAGGTGGAGCTTCCCTCCTCCGATAAGATTGCCGCCGAACTCGGTTACAAGCCCACCGAGTTTAAGCGCTACGTGAACGATTTCGCCTCCTCGATTTCCCTCGGCCCCAAGAGCCCGGCCTTCCGCCGGCTCTGCGCGCGCGACGAGGAGAGCTGCCGCTTGCTCGCTGATTTCCAGGCCCAGGCCGCCAATGCCAAGCGCGAGCGCCGCCGCGTGCGCCGCAAAGTGAATCGCTTTCGCATCACCGAAGAAAATGTATCGCAGGCGCAGCGTTTCGAATTCCACGTGCTCGCCAATAACCTGAAGATGGAAAGCGTGGAGCGCCTCTCCTCACTCGCGGAGAAGAGCCTCCAGGAAACGGAGTGTCCACGCAATCTCTCCGCCGCATTGGCGATCAAGGCCGAGGAGTATTTTCCCGAGGAAAAAGCCCGCAAGCTCGCGCGGGAACTCTTCGATCACGGACGCCATTGCCTGCAGGCTGGCGACGAAATCTACGAGCGTCTCCACCTGCGCTTCGGGCTCTACGCTCTCTACGAGGGCGATAAGAAACGCGCGCGCAGCCTGTTCGAGGAGGCGATGAAGTCTACCAATTCCACCGAGCGCTACCGGGTGCTCTACTGGCTTGGCTTCCTGGAATCCGACGGCGAAGAGGGAAAAGGCAAAGAGAACCAACACTGGACCGCGCTGATGAACCAGTACCCGCTTTCTTTCTACGCGATCGAGGCCGCCGTGCAGCTCGGCAAGGACCCGCTCGACATGATCACGCAGCGTAGGGTGGGCGGCCTCGCGCGCGAAGTGCCGAACGATCCCGAGCTCAACCGCATGATCCGTTGGCTGGAAGCGCTCTACGCCCACAAACAGTCCAACGCCGTGGCCAAGTGGGCTTCCTGGATCGTGCGCGCCAATGAAGGCGAGCTCGACGTGGACGTTCTGCTCTACCTCTCTTCCCTCAAGATTGCCTCTGGCCTCTACCGCTCCAATATCCAAATGCTCTTCAGCTATTTCCGTAAGAACCCCGAAGCGCTGAACAAGGAAGGCCTAAAGCTGCTCTACCCGCGCCCCTACTACGACATGATCCAGCAGGCCAGCCAGGGGAAGATCGACGAGTTTCTCGTGATGGGTTTGATGCGCCAGGAAAGCGGCTTCGATTCGCGGGCGGTTTCGCGCGTGAAGGCGAAGGGGCTCATGCAGATCATGCCCGCCACCGCCCGCCGGATCGCGAGCCAGGGCCACAAAAAATTAATGAACGAAAAAGAGAATACTAAGATGGGGGTGAAGTACCTCCTCACGCTGAGCGAAGACTTCGGCGGCAACGTGGAGCTCGTGCTCGCCGGCTACAACGCCGGCCCGCACCGGGTGACGGAGTGGCTACGGCGCAACCCCGAGCGCAAAAGCAACGTGCTGCTCTGGAATGATTTGATTCCGTTCATGGAAACGCGCGACTACGTGGTTTCCATCCTGCGCAATAACTACCTTTACCACCGGCTCTACGGCGGCAAGCTGCAGGACGACGGCAAGATCGTTTCGAGCGAGCTCGTGCGCACGCTGATGAGCAAGGCGCAGTAAGAGCGCGCGGTGGGCATCGCGCGCGAGGCGCTATTTCGGGATCACGCCGTCGTTATCGTTGCACCAAACGCGGTGCAGATTACGGTCGTAACAAGTCCAAACCACGGCCACTACGTCGCGGTAGTTCTGGTGGACGAGATAAAAGGAAAGCACGCCTTGCATGTCGGTCACCACTTTCCGTCCGGGAATGCCCATGTCTACGGGCACGCCGTTGATGGTCATGATCACCGAGGATCCCGGCGCGGTTCCGCTAGTCGCGATAAAAAGGCCTTTTTCGAAGTGGGGCTCGATTGGCACCTCGCGCTGGGTTTCACGATCGGAGAGCGCCTTGCTTACGCTGGTAAGACAGAACTGTTTGTTCAGGGAAACAATGCCGCCCTTCCCCCAAGTTCCGGGCGGGCCCGGATCCAGCGGGTTCACCGGCGGAGGCATTACGCACCCAAGGCGGAAAGCCTCGAAGGTGAGCGGATCTTCGCTTTTTTCTTTGACCGGTTGGGTAGTGACTTTCTTTTTCGACCCGCAGGCCGACGCGAGCGCCAAAACGGACAAGGCCAGAATGATTTTCTTCATGGCCTAGATGCTAACAAGATTTTTCGTTTAGGGAGAAGGTAAAAATTTAGGGAATCATCGAATCGATGCACTGAACGGGCAGCATCGCGGCCACGTCTTTCGTGCCACCGTTGGAATCGGAATAGCAAGTCCAAACCGTGGCGTATACTCCGGTAAAGCCCACCCCGTAAATCGAGAAGGCGAGCGTTCCGCTGCCGATGGAGGAATTCGCGGCCATGCGCACGGGAATTCCCGCGATTCGGCGGCTCGATAATACGAGGTCTACCACGCCGGCCGAGTTGCCGGTGGCCACGAGAAATTTTCCGGGACCGAAATTGGTGGTGATGGTGAGGCTGCCGGTGGTGCCGTCGGCCAGGGGCATCGGCTCGAAAGTGAGGCAATTTTTGCCGTCGGCCGTATAGCGGTGGTTAGCCTTGGCGTCGCAGAGCTGGCGGAACTGGGCTGGGGTGAGCCGGCCGAGTCCGGCGCTGGCGTTCGTGATGGCTTTGGTTTCCACCTTCTTTTGCTCGGCGGGCGAAAGGTCCATATTTACTTGTCCGCAGGCAGAAAGACCAAGCCAGAGCGGGAGGGCGAGCAGGGCCGAGGTTTTGAACTTCATCGAGAGCTTCATAGGCTTGGTTCCTTCTGGCAGGGAGAAAAGCAAGGGTGGTGCCAGCGGCGTAGCTTAGCCATTTCGCTCACTTATACGGATTTTGTGTAGAGAATGTGTACAGAGCGCGAAAAAGTGTCGAAAATTTAGGCATTAGTCCGGAGGCGCTAAAACTCTAGGTCCGGCTCCGCTTCGGGGTCTAAATGCTCCTCGACCACGCCCTCTTCGTTGATCGACCAGCGCACGGTGGTGTCGTCTTCGCGGAGCTCGGCCCGTATCTCGTAACCCGTGGCGGTGCCGGTCTGGGTGAGAAGGAGGCCATTGCAGTAGTCGTCGATGGGCAGCTCTTGGAGCTTACGGACGTATTTGCCCGTTTTTTTCTTATGGTGTTCCTGGAGGGCCCGGGCGTTTTTGAGGCAGCGTTTTAGCTTCTGGCCTTCGCTATCGGAGGCCGAGCGCAGGGGAAACATTTCGATGTCTTGGTGGTTACCGAGGGTTCCGCCCACGCACCCCGCGAGCATTAATGCCGTGAGGCAGAGGAAGGTGGAAATTCTTGCGGTGGTGAGCGGCATTTTCCTGTTTCTTAAAGGAATACTTTCTCCTTCACGGCGTAGTCTTTGCCCGTAAATTGCACGCGCGCGCCGTGCATGTGGGGGCAGTGCTCGAAGAACACCACGGTTTCTTTTTCCGCGCATTCCGCGAGGATCTTTTTCTTTTCCTCGATCGTGGTGAGGGGGAAACAATCGTAACCCATCACCCAGGCTACCCGCACGTGCGCGCTCATCGGGATAATGTCGGCGCAGTAAATGAGGCTACGGGTGCCATCGGAAATCAGGGGGTGCTGCATGCCGATAGTGTGGCCCTCGCTCACTTTTACCCGGATGCCGGGGAGGATCTCTTCTTCCCCGTCCACGAGCTCCAGGCGGGAATCGGAATCGTAGATCGAGAAATTGTCTGGAAGGTAGCTCGCCTTGTCTTTTTCGTTCGGCTTCCAAGCGTGGGCCCAGTTGCGCTTCTGTGCCCAGAGCTTGGCGTTAGGGAAGCGGGCGGTGAGCTTGCCTTGGGCGTCCAATTTGGTGAGCCCGCCCATATGGTCGAAGTGGAAGTGGGTGGCGATGAGGTCGGTGATGTCTTCGGGCTTTAGGCCGTGGGTAGCGAGAGCGGCGTCGAGGGCGTAGGGGGCCACTTTGTAGCGGTCTTTGAATTTCTGGTCGTCCTTATCGCCGAGGCCACAGTCCACGAGGATATTGCGTTGGGCCGCGCTATCACGGAGGAGGAGGCAGCGGGTGCGCATATCGATGCGGTTCTCTTCGTCGGCCGGGTTCTCGCGGCTCCAGAGGGTTTTGGGCACGATTCCAAACATGGCACCCCCGTCGAGGCCAAAAGAGCCGAGCTCAAGGGTGTGGAGGGTATAGGGGCCGATTTGCATACGGGAAGAAAGTAGCACGGAATGCGGCGGATTTATCCAGGGATACTTGAGCGAATCTCCCTAATTGCTGCGTAGGGTTGATTCTCGGCCGGGCCCACGGTAAACGCGTCTCGTCTTTCGACGTGGCTCTATGCAAAAGGGGATTTTATGAAAAAACTTTGTTTGGTGGCGCTCCTGGCGCTGGGCTTTCTATCGGCTCCCGCGGCCCACGCGGTTCAGTTTCTGAAATGCAATTCCGAGGGCGGAAAAACCATTTACGTTACCTTCGGCAAGGTGTTCCGCTCGGGCGACGCCGGCCCCCGCTACTTCCCGATCGAGATCGTGATTTTCCGTTCGCCCCAAGAGCTACAGGACCGGATCTTTTTCGGAAGCTTCAAAGATACGAAGGGGATCGTAGTGGAATCGAACGCCGCCGCTTTCCAAATGGCTTTTCCCGCCAAAGGCGTTGACGGGCAAATCCGCACGGAGGCTTTGCGCCTTCGTCTCCACTCCCCGCAGGATCTCCACGGTTTCGTGGGCGAGTGGGCCACGGGCAAAGAATCGCTCGAAACGAAGCAGCGCGCGTTCTGCTCGCTTTTTTAAAAATCCAAAACGAAGCGGTGCGCTAGCCGCGGCTTCGCTTGTGGGGCCCGCCGATCTGTGATGAAGTATTGGGAAATCTTAGACATTTTCCCCAGGAGACTCATCATGAAACGCGCAAAAATCACCGTAATCGGCGGCGGCTTCGTAGGTTCCACGGCTGCTCATTGGATCGCTTCGAAAGAACTCGCCGATGTTTGTTTGATCGACATCAACGGTGAGATGGCCGCGGGCAAGGCCCTCGACCTCGCGCAATCGGGCCCCGTGGAAGGCTTCGACGCCCACTGCACGGGCGGATCCGACTACGCTCTCTCGGCGAACTCCGACGTGGTGATCATCACCGCCGGTATCCCGCGCAAACCCGGGATGAGCCGCGACGATCTGCTCAACACGAACGCCAAGATCGTAAAAGAGTGCGCCGCCAACGCCGCGAAACACTCGCCGAACTCGGTGCTCATCATCGTTTCGAACCCGCTCGATGCCATGTGCCACGTGGCCATGGAAGCTTCGGGTTTCCCGAAAGCCCGCGTGATCGGCATGGCCGGCGTGCTCGACGGCGCCCGCTTCCGCACCTTCATCGCCAAAGAGCTCGATGTTTCCGTGGAAGACGTGCAGGCCTTCGTATACGGCGGCCACGGCGATACCATGGTGCCCATGCCCCGCTACGTAACGGTAGGCGGCATCCCGCTGCCCCAGCTTCTCCCCAAAGACAAGCTCGATGCCCTCGTGAAGCGCACGGCTTCGGGCGGCGCCGAGATCGTGGGCCTACTCAAGACCGGCTCCGCCTACTACGCTCCTTCCTCTTCCGCCGTGCAAATGGCCGAAGCGATCATCAAAGATAAAAAGCGCGTTCTTCCCTGCGCCTGCTATTTGGAGGGCGAATTCGGCGTGAAGAACCTCTTCGTGGGCGTGCTCGCGAAAATCGGCTCCAAGGGCATCGAGCAGATCATGCCGCTGGAGATGACCGAGGAAGAGAAGGCCGCGTTTCATAAATCCGCCAAGTCCGTGCAGGAGCTGGTGGACGTGATCGCGAAAAATAAATAGCTCATTCCGTATGCCGTAAACGGTTAACTGTTTACGGCATACTGTACTGTATTCTGTGCACCGTAATTGATTCAGGAGATTCAGGATGAATATTCACGAGTACCAAGCCAAAGAGTTGTTCCGCAAAGAAGGCATTCCCACCCCGAAAGGCAAGATCGCTTTTACGGTGGAGGAGGCCGTGGCCGCCGCCAAGGAAATCGGCGCGCCGGTGATGGTGGTGAAAGCCCAAATCCACGCCGGGGGCCGCGGAAAAGGCGGCGGCGTGAAGGTGAGCAAAAGCCTCGACGAGGTGAAGGCCAACGCGCAGAAGATCCTCGGCATGCAGCTCGTGACCCACCAAACCGGCCCCGAGGGCAAGAAGGTAAAGAAGGTTCTGATCGAAGAAGGCTCGAACATCGAGAAGGAGCTTTACCTCTCGATGATCCTCGACCGCGATACCTCCTGCCTCGCGTTCATCGCCTCCACCGAAGGCGGGATGGACATCGAAGAAGTGAGCGCCAAGCACCCCGAGAAGATCCACACCATCCAGGTGGATCCCACCCTCGGGTATCAACCTTTCCACGGTCGGAAATTGGCTGATGCCTTCAACCTCACCGATCCCGAGCTGCGCAAGCAGTGCGATGCCATCGGCCGCAAGTTCTACGAGTTCTACCTCAAGTACGACTGCTCGATGGTGGAGATCAACCCGCTCATCATCACCAAAGAGAAGAAGCTCATGCCGCTCGACGGGAAATTGAACTTCGACGACAACGCCCTCTACCGCCACCCCGAGATCGTGGCGATGCGCGATTTGGATGAAGAAACCGCGGGCGAGATCGCCGCTTCGGAATACGAATTGGCATATATTTCTTTGGACGGCGAGATCGGCTGCATGGTGAACGGCGCGGGCTTGGCCATGGCCACCCTCGATATCATCCAGCTCGCGGGCGGATCGCCGGCCAACTTCCTCGATGTGGGCGGCGGCGCCGACAAAGAGAAGGTGCAAGCGGCCTTCAAGATCATCCTCTCCGATCCGAAAGTGAAAGCGATTCTCGTGAACATCTTCGGCGGGATCATGAAGTGCGACGTGATCGCCGAGGGCATCATCGCCGCCGCAAAAGAAATGAACATTAAAGTGCCGCTCGTGGTGCGGCTCCAGGGAACCAACGTGGAAAAAGGCAAGGAGCTACTCAAGAACTCCGGCCTCAAGATCACTCCGGCCGACGACTTGGGCGACGCCGCCCGTGAAGCCGTAAAAGCAGTGAAGGGGGCGTAAAATGTCGATCTTTATCAATAAGAATACGAAAATCCTCGTTCAGGGCATCACCGGTAAACACGGTTCCTTCCACGCCGAAGCCTGCTTAAAATACGGCTCGCAGATCGTGGCGGGCGTAACTCCGGGCAAAGCTGGCCAGAAATTCATGGACCAGGTGCCGATCTATAATTCCGTGCTCGATGCCAAGAAGCAAACCGGCGCCACGGTTTCCATGCTCTTCGTTCCGCCCGCCTTCGCGGCCGACGCGATCGCCGAAGCCGTGGACGCGGACCTCGACCTCGTGGTGGCCATCACCGAGGGCATTCCGGTGAATGACATGCTCAAGGTGAAGCACTATATGAAGGGCAAGCGCACGCGGCTCATTGGTCCTAATTGCCCCGGCGTGATCACCCCCGGCGAGTGCAAGATTGGGATCATGCCCGGCCACATCCACTTGCCCGGTAGAGTAGGGGTGCTCTCGCGCTCGGGAACCCTCACCTACGAAGCGGTTTACCAGCTCACCCAGCGAGGCATCGGCCAGAGCACCTGCGTGGGCATCGGCGGCGATCCCGTGAACGGCACGAACTTCATCGATGTTTTGGATGCCTTCAACAAAGACCCCGGCACCGACGCCGTGATCATGATCGGCGAGATCGGCGGCAGCGCCGAAGAAAACGCCGCCGCTTGGATCAAGGCGAACATGAAGAAGCCCGTGGTGGCCTTCATCGCGGGTTCCGCGGCCCCTCCCGGCCGCCGCATGGGCCACGCCGGCGCGATTATCTCGGGCGGCAAAGGCACGGCCAAGGCGAAGTTCGAAGCCCTGGAAGCGGCCGGCGTGAGCATCTCCCGCTCGCCCGCGGATCTTGGCGCCACTTTGGCCAAAAAAATCGGCAAATAGGCCAACGCCGCGGAAAAAAAGAAGGATGGCTGATGAAGCCATCCTTCTTTTTTTCGTTCAAGCGCGTTTAGAACTCCGTGGGCTCGTCCGTCGCCGTATCGCTGCTCTCGCCCGAGATATTCAGTGCATTCATCGTGGCGGAATCGAGTTGCCCGGTTTGCGGCAAACCGTTCTTAGATTGGAACTCGCGGAGGGCACTTTGGGTTTTGGGGCCGGCGATCCCGTCCACATTGAGCGAGTGTCCATTCGCGGAGAGGGCACGCTGCGCGTCCTTCACGGTAGTCCGCGAGGGCATCGCGCCGCCCATCGCATTTTCCATGGGAGGGTGGAACGAGGGGCTATGCGTGGTATCGGCCGTATCCGAAGGAACGCTCGAGCCGGTGCCCATCGTTCCCGTGGCGCCCGTCGCGCTGTGGGAATCGTACGCGGGATCCATGGTTAAGGCTCCCCCCGTGTTGGGATTCACGTCGTTCGGCCGCGGAGAATCGTCCATCGCGCCGGGCGTGGTGGTATTGGAGGGCGGCATGGCCGTGCCCGTGGGTTGGGCCGTGGTAGCCTCGGCAAAGGCACTCGCCGAAAAAAGTAGCCCGAATGCTAAAGCGGTATAGTTTTGTTTTTTCATTTTCTTTTCTCCTATTTGGAAGAATCCGTTCTGGTAGTTCTTCGCGTCGGAGTTGAAGTAGCAAGCTCTTGGCCAAAGGAGGTTATTTTCTCGGTTTTCCCTAGACGATTTTGCCCGTTAAAAATCTGCCGCAGCGGGGAGATTCCTCTGTGCCTAGGGTACGCGGTGTGGTTAGAAGGAAGGCATGGCGCTTGTCTTCCTGATTTTTTCTCTATTCCATTTCTACATGTTTCAATGGGGAGTGCGCGCGTATTGGCGGCAGGTGCACATCACTCTGCAGAATCGTGTTTAGGGCGCCGGCTTAATCCGCTCGCAACGCGGCCCGCCATGGGCATAATAAAGCGGAGTTAATCTCTGAGGGCGCCCTTGTGTTTCGAGAAACCATTTGCCATAACTAGGCACCAACGGATCAGAAAGCCTCGGAAGTATAAGGAGAATCTCAATGGCCCTCGAAACCACTTTTTCCATCATCAAGCCCAATGCCGTGAAGAAAAATGCCATCGGCAAGATCATCGCCCGCTTCGAAGAGAGTGGTCTCGAAATCGCGGCGGCAAAGATGATGCGTCTTCCCCGCGAGAAGGCGGAAGGTTTCTATATCGAGCATAAAGATCGCCCGTTCTTCGAAAGCTTGATTCGTTTTATGACGAGCGGCCCGGTGCTCTTGATGGCACTGCGGGGCGAGAACGCCGTTCTCCGCAACCGCGAAATCATGGGCGCCACCGATCCCGCGAAAGCCGCTCCCGGCACGATCCGCAAAGACTTCGCCGATTCCATCGAAGCCAATGCCGTGCACGGTTCCGATTCCGCCTCGAGCGCCCAGCGCGAGATCGCTTACTTCTTCGATAAAAACGAAGTCTGCGCCCGCGAATAGTTTCTTTTTTGCGACCTCGCAAAATGCCCATAGCCGAGGCGCCCCGACGTGCGCATCCGTGAGGTGGGCTATTGTCCACCGGATCGGGGCGTAAGGAGAACAACGAAGAATTTGGGCATTCTCCGAGGTCGACCGTGAAAATCGCGTTAGCGCCGGTAAACGTAGTGCTCGGGGACTGGGAGGGAAACCTCAAAATCCACCGTGCGCGCGTGAAGGAGGCGGCGGAGCGTGGGGCCGAGCTCGTGGCCTTCCCTGAGCTTTCCCTCGTTGGCTATTCTCCCCTCGATCTCATGGGCCGCCCGGCCTGGGCCGCCCAAGCTTCCGAACAGCTCGATTCCTTTCATTCCTGGCTCCAAAGAGAATACCCGAAACTCGCCGTGATCGTGGGCACCACGCTCCCCGTGAACGCGCAGAGCCTCACCCCGCGTGGGCTCGCCAACTGCGCCGTTTTCCTCCACGGCAAAACCCGCGAAGTGCGCGCAAAAACTCTCCTGCCCGACTACGACGTATTCCACGAAATGCGCTACTTCGATTCGGCGGCCGGCCTCGACGATTCCTTTCGCGCGCCCATCCCGTTCGGTTCTACTAAGATCGGCATTCTGATTTGCGAGGATTCCTGGGAGGAGATGGAAGTGCGGGGCAAGCGCATTTACCGTCTCAACCCTACCGAGCACCTAAAAAAACAGGGTTGCGAGCTGCTCGTGAATATCTCCGCCTCTCCCTTTGACCGCACCAAGCTCGAGCGGCGCCGCGCGGCCATTCGGGCAGACGCCAAGCAGTTCGGGATTCCCATGGCTTACGTGAATCATTTCGGCGGCCACGACGATCTCACCTTCGACGGAGATTGTTTTTGGGTGGACGCCGAGGGGGAGCTCGCCGCGCACAAGGCCGAGGCGAACCACGAGATTTTGGTGCTAGACACGGAGAGGCCGGCCAAGAAATCCGCCGCTTCGGTTTCCGCGCTCGCGCGCCTGGAGAAGATGCTGGTAACCGGGATCCGCGATTACTGCGCAAAGAACGGGTTTGAAAAAATCGTGCTCGGCATCTCGGGCGGGATGGATTCGGCCCTGGTGGCCGTGCTCGCGTGCGAGGCGATGGGTGCCCCCAACGTTACCGGCCTCATCATGCCGAGCAAATTTTCCTCGGTCCACAGTATCGAAGATGCCGAGGCCCTTGCGCGCAACGCCGGATTTACCTACCGACACTTTCCCATCAAGATGCCCCATTCCACTTTCCAGTTGGCGCTCAAGCCCTTCTTTGAGGGCTTGAGCGAAGACACTACCGAGGAAAATCTCCAGGCAAGGCTGCGCGGGATCGCGGTGATGGCCTTCGCCAATAAATTCCGGGCGCTCGCCCTCGCCACCGGTAACCGTTCCGAATTCTCCATGGGATACGCCACCCTCTACGGCGATATGTGCGGGGCCTTAGCGCCGATTGGGGATCTCTTCAAGACGGAGGTATACGAGCTCGCGCGCTACCTGAACGAATCGCGCCCGTGGATTCCGGAGAATACCTTTACTAAGCCGCCCTCCGCGGAGCTTCGCCCCAACCAAACCGACCAGGACTCCCTGCCCCCTTACGACCTCCTCGACGCCGCCCTTCGCTTGCTATTAGAGCAAGAGCTCGAGCCCGAGGCAGCCCTAGTTCACCTGCGGAATGGCTTTCCAAAGGCGAACCTCGCGCTCCTGGAGCGCATTCAGCGGGCGATTCGCCTCAGCGAATATAAGCGTAAGCAGGCGCCGCCGATTCTCAAAGTTTCCGTGCGGGCCTTCGGGCCGGGCCGCGTTTATCCCATCACTTGTCAGTTCTAACGAGAATTTGTCACCGGAAGGGGGCGGCTGCCTTTCGGGAAAAGCTCGGCTTTTTTCGTTGCCTATGCTAAAGATGAGCAAGGAAATTCCTCGGCAAAAAGGAGCCTGGTAAATGAATTTTGATGTAAACAACGTAGTGAAAAAGCTTAAAAAGCTTGAGAATACCCTGAAGAACAAAATCGAATCGGGATCTCTCTACAACGAAGTGATGGCCTACGCGGACGACAAAGCCCAAACTTTGCGTAAAAAAGTGAAGTCTTCCAAGGACGCCAAAAAGCTCATGGCCCTCATCCAAGAGCGCAAGAAGCAGATCGAGAAGATCGCCGCCGAACTTCCGGGCGAAGTGAAGACCGTTCGCAATTACGTGAAGAGCCAACGCAAGGAGCTCGAGAAGCTCGGTAACGAACTGCTCAAGAAAGCTCGGTCGGGTGAGTTCAACGCCGATACTCTCCGCACCGCGATTCGTGCGGCCACCACGAAGAAGGCGGCCGGCACTTCGAAGAAGACCACGAAGAAGCGCGCGAAGTCGAAGCGCTAGTTTTTCTGGTTGAGACAAAAGGGCCCGCCTCGAAAGAGCGCGGGCTTTTTATTTTTTAGAGATAGTTGCTATCGGTGGTGAGGCGACACTCGAACTGGAGGCTCTCCTGCAGGCGCCCATTGGCTTTGAACGGCAAGCCTAGCTTCAGGGTGCCGGTCTTGTCGTAGTAGGCCATCTTGAATTCGGCGTTGCTGAAGAAGCATTTCTTGAAGTCTCGCAATACGGAGAAGGTAATGGTGCGGGCGTCCGCAGCCGGTTCTTCCGCCGTCATCTCGCAGGGGCCTTCTTTTTTTAGGGTTTCGTGGAGCACGGCTTTGGAGTTTCCTTCACGCAGAGGGAAATTATAGGTCACGTAAATGCGCCAGCCGCGCACTTCCTTCGCGTCGTTCCGGGGCTCGCATACGTACTTTTCGTGGCTGCCGGCGGGTTCACGCATTTGCCCATTGCTTTTCGCGGTGGCGCAGGCGGTGAGGGTAAATAGAGCGAGGGCGAGTAGGGGCTTTTGCATAGGTTTTCTCCGGTCCTGGAATATTGTCGCCGGAAACAACCGTAAAAGCAAAAGCCCGGGCCCGGTCCATAGCTGATCGGGCGGTATTTATTTTTACGCGCCTTTTTTCGAACAGGAAATGGAATGTTGCCCGGAACCCAGGCCCCAGAACGGCCCGCCGAAATCCCATTGGGAATAAGGTTCGCGCAGTTGGCCGCTAAACTTTTGGCCCCTGAGGTAGCCGCTTTTGGAGAAGGGGGGCAGCGAAACCGTCACCGGATCGAAAACGGGGCCATCGCTCGTGTGGAGGGTGAGAATGCCTTGGCCGCTGGGAGTGGAATCTTGGAAGAAGGGATCCGGTTCTATTTCCCAGTAGAGTTCGAGTTTGGCGGAAATATTCGTGGCGCCGCGGATTTCGCAGTCGTAGATCCAGGCCGTGGATGCGGCTTGGGCCAGCGGGCTAGTGAGCAGGGTTAGGATCGTCAGCATCGTTTTCATTTTATCTTCCTTTTCGTTTGCGTTTCGTTCTGCCCTGGGTTTTAACGGGAACGGAGAATCAAAAAAAGAAACAAAAAGAAAGTATACGTTTCGATTATGGAAATATTTGAGCTTCGGTACTTTATGGCGGTGGCGCAAAACGAAAACGTGAACCGGGCGGCCGAACAAGTGCATGTATCGCCGGGTTCGTTGAGCAAGGCCGTGGCGCGGCTCGAGGAAGAATTGCAAACACCGCTTTTTTTCAAGGTGGGGCGGGGGATTCGCTTAACGCCCGAAGGCTTACTGTTGAAACAAAGAGCCGCCCAAATCTTGCAGCTCGAAGAAGACGCCCGCTTCGCCCTGAAAGGCAAGGAGGCGGGCAGCCTCAATATCCACATTTCCTCGGAGGAGATTTTGCAGGCGTCGTACGGGCGGAAACTCGCGCAAACCATTAGCCGCCTCTTTCCCCTCGCGCGTACCCATTTTCTCATTCGCCACGACGATAAGGCCATCGAGCAGGTAATGGGCGGCGATGTGCACTTGGCCCTGATCACCTCCGATCCTCCCGCCGGTCTAGCGGCGAAGTTGGTGGAGAAAGTGGAGTTCCGCACTTGCGCGGGGCGGAGCCATCCCTTGGTGAAGAAGTTCGGCGCAAAATCGATTCCGGTGGAGGGGGTTCTAAAGCACGCGTTTGCTTCTCCCGACTCGGCCATGCTCGGGAAGATCACGAAGTCCGCTAGCGTGGACGGGTGGCGGGACGATAAATTCCCGCGTCAGATCAAATACAAAGTTTGCGGCCTAAAGCTGATGGAAAACCTGATCGGCGACGGACTGGCTCTCGGTTATTTGCCCGATCACTTCGTGGAAAGCGCGGGGCTCGTGCCGCTCCACGTTTCGGGTTGCCCCTACACTTGCCAGCAAACCGTGCGGTTGATCGCGAAGGATCCGGCCGCGCTCAGTTGGCTGGGCAAGTTGTGGGACGAAATTTAGAGCGCGTGGCAAAATTAAGACGTAGCGAGCCCGAGCGAAAAACCCGCTGACGAGGCCGCCCAAGTGAAAGTGACCATGGCCTCAGGCCGGCTCGGCACTCTCGTACCTCCCGTATCCGCTCTCCATGAATGGGGAGCCAGCTGACGAAGAATTTACCTACTTGCGGCCCTAACGCCCGAATTTGCCGCGGCATTAGGCAATTCCGAGCACACTGTTGGCCGCACAATCAAGTCTTAGGGTAAACGCGCGCACGTTGGTGGCTGCAGCCTTCGGATTTACAGGGGCGCTTTGCGTGGCCTGCCTCGCGGTTGGTAAGGCACAAATCCCCCCGCCTCTACTCGGTTTTGGAGTAGGTACGCTCGTAGATTCGCAAAATCTCGTCCCCAGTTCGCCACGCGCGTAAAGGGCAGGAGCGCCCAGAGTTTTT
>JACCDG010081793.1_pt1 | contig 16921 bp, 20 predicted proteins | sample 7442471 | NCBI WGS metagenome assembly JACCDG01 (sample SAMN15323444, study PRJNA562643) | freshwater metagenome | isolation source: river surface water | place: USA:Blue River Watershed | collected 2017-08-17 | reverse complement strand
ACGATCTTGAAAACACGCCCAGCACATCGATCGTATTCCGCATAGATTTGAAACATCTGGGCGGCGAACTGCAGAAAGATTACTTTACACCCAAGCGCGGCGACGCGTATACAGGCACGTTGCTGCCCTAACCTTGAAAGAGCTTGATTCATGAAAAAATTATTCCTCGCCCTCGCCTTGATCTGCCTTGCCGCCGCCCCGATTGCGCGGGCGCAGACCATGGGCATCGCCGCGCTGGTCAATGACGATGTGATATCCGCGGCCGATCTTGAAAACCGCACATCTTTGCTTTTGCTGTCGACGCAGATGGAAGACACGGCGGAAGGGCGGCAAAAAATCGCGCCGCAAGTTCTGCGCGGCTTGATCGACGAGAAATTGCAGCAGCAAGAAGCCAAAAGGCTTAATATTTCCGTCAGCGAGGCCGAAGTGCAGTCGGGCATCGCCAGGCTGGCGCAGCAAAACAACATGCCGCCGGATCAGTTTGTCGCTTTCATCGAACAAAAAGGCGCCAGCCTCGATTCGCTGACCGAGCAGCTGAAATCCACTTTGCTGTGGGCCAAGATCGTGCGGCAGAAATTCCTATCCCAAGCCGTTGTCACCGAAGAAGAGATCAACGAATCCCTCGCCAAGGTTCAGGCCAACGCCGGCGCGTCGCAATATCTTTTGGCGGAAATCTTCCTGCCCGTTTACTCGCAGGCCGAAGAGGAAGACGTGCGCGATATCGCCGTCAAGCTGGTAAGCGAAGTCATGGCCGGGGCGGAATTCGCGTCGCTTGCGCGCCAGTTTTCCAAAAGCGCCTCCGCGCCCCAAGGCGGCGATCTGGGCTGGGTTAAGCGCGGGCAATTGCCCCCGGCGCTGGACCAAAAGCTTGAAGTGATGCAGCCGAATCAAATCACAAAGCCGGTGCGTACCGCCGACGGCTATACCGTTTTGTTGCTGCGCGACATCCGCACGCCGGACGGGGACAGTAAACCGGCGGTCGAGCGCGACCGCATCGCGGCGGATTTGCGGCAGAAAAAACTCGAAGCCTCGGCGCGTAAATTCTTGCGCGATCTGCGCAGCGCCGCGATCGTCGATATCCGCGCGAATGTCTTTTAATCCCTCCATCGCCCTTACAATGGGCGAAGCTTCCGGCATCGCGGGCGAAATCACCGCGCACGCCTGGCAAAAATTGCGCCATGACCCATCGCAAACATTTTTTGCCATCGGCGATCCTGATTATTACCGCAAGCAATCCATTCCGGTTTGCGAAATCGGCGATCCCGCGCAAGCGGCGGCGCATTTCGCCGATGCTTTGCCGGTTTTCCCGCTGCGGCTGCCTTCGCCCTTTACCCACGGAACGCCCGATCCGAAACACGCCGCCGCCATCGCCGATTCCATTTCCATGGCCGTAGATTTTGTCAAACGCGGCTTGGCCGCTGCGATTGTCACCAATCCCATTCATAAAAGCGCGATGCGGCAAAGCGGATTCGATTTTCCGGGGCATACCGAATACCTGGCGCATCTTGATGGCGCAAAGAATCCGGTCATGATGCTGATCAACAATTATTTGCGCGTCGTGCCGCTGACCGTGCATGTGGCGCTTTCCCAAGTGCCGCAGGTTCTTGCCAAAACCGATATCGCGCAAAAGGTGGAAATATTGCACCAAGCCTTGCAAAAATATTTCGGAATAAAAAATCCAAGCCTGGCGCTTTCCGGGCTGAACCCGCATGCGGGCGAAGACGGGCATTTTGGCGAAGAAGAAGAAAGAATACTCCGCCCCGCAATTCACTTGCTGCAAAAGCAAGGCATCGATATTTCCGGCCCGCACGCCGCCGACACCATGTTCACCGAATCGGCGCGTAAAAATTACGACGCTGCGCTGTGCTGTTATCACGACCAAGCCTTGATCCCGGTCAAGACGCTGGATTTTTGGAACACGGTGAATGTGACGCTGGGGCTGTCTTTTATCCGTACCTCGCCTGATCATGGCACGGCGCTGGATATAGCGGGCAAGGGCCTGGCGCGCGCCGACAGCTTGATCGCCGCGATCAAATTGGCAAGAAAGATGGCATCCCATGCAAGCTGATGCCGTTTCATCCCTGCCCCCTTTGCGCGAAGTGATCGCGCGCTACGGCCTTGCCAATAAAAAATCGCTGGGCCAGCATTTTCTTTTGGACTTGAATCTGACGCGCAAAATTGCGCGCGGCGCGGCGGCGCTGGATGGCACGGTGATTGAAATCGGCCCCGGCCCCGGCGGCTTGACCCGCGCACTTTTGATCGAAGGCGCGGAGCATGTGATCGCGGTGGAAAAAGACGAACGCTGCATCGAAGCGCTGCAAGATATTCAATCCGCCTCCGGTAAAAGGCTGGAAATCATCGCGGGCGACGCGATGGATATCAAAATAAAAGATATGGGCAAGGCGCCGCGCCGGATTATCGCCAATTTGCCGTACAACATTTCTGCCTTGCTGCTGCTGCAATGGCTCGAGGAAATTCACGCGACCCCGGGCTCTATTTCCGAAATGATCCTGATGTTCCAAAAAGAAGTCGCCGAAAGGCTTTACGCCAAACCGCGCACCAAGGATTACGGTAGGCTAAGCGTGATGACGCAATGGCTGTGCCGCGTCGAAAGGCTGTTCGATCTTAGCCCCAGCGCCTTTACCCCGCCGCCCAAGGTGGACTCGACGGTGGTGCGGATTACGCCGCGCGCCGACCCCGCACGGGCGGATTTCAAGGCGGTGGAAAAAACAACCGCTATGCTGTTCCAGCAGCGGCGCAAGATGCTGCGCGGCAGCTTAAAGCAGCTATGCGCCGATCCGCAGAAAATTTTGGCGGAAACAAAAATCTCCCCCACCGCGCGGGTGGAGGAGCTTGATGTCGAAACGATTATAAATCTCGCGCAAAAATTGCCGGATTAACGCGATCCGCGGCCTGGAATTACCCTGATTCCAGATGCCTGCATCGCATTGGCGATGTCTTGCCCAGGAACTTCGCCCACCGAAACCAATTTGCTGCTACCAAGGTCTATTACGCCGACCCGCAAATGCTTTCCCGTCAAGCCGTCCAAAACCAGCCTCTGCAAGGTATTATGGTCTTTTGGATGAGTGTGGTAATGATCGCCCTTGTTCCATTCGGCTTGCGGCGTTTCCGTGGCATGGTTCGATAACGCCAAATAATATTCTCTCGTATTCGTATTCATTTTTTATTCTCCTGCGGTAAAAGTTATTATGCCGCGAGAGTAGCCTTTTTATTGCGCCGCACCATGGGTATTGGCGGCAATCCAGCTATGCAATAATCGCATAATATTGGAAATAAAATTGCGCTATTTATTTACAAAATGCCGCGCTAAAGAAATTTTATTTTAATAACCCCGGTACAGGGCAAGGCGAAATGTTTCCAACGCAGGACAAGGCGATTCCGGGTTATTTATTGCATCGGACACCCGCAGCTTGCGCTCCCTTGTAGCCAAAATCCCCTGATCCCATGCATCGGTACGGCGCCCGACCAAATCTTGCGTCAATTCCCGGATGCCATTGCGTTCGTGAATATTGCCCAGATGGGTGAACTTAAGCAGGTAAACGGCCGGGCCGCCTTGCTGCATGGATGCCAAAGCCTCTTCCGCCGTATGAAAATAATGATCGTACACCATGTTGCCGGCAACTTGGCGCTTGACTGCTAAAGTATATTTTGCGGCCATTTTCCCCTTCCTATCCGCCACCCTGAGGGCAGATTAATTCATTTATTTTTTTAAATATAACACATATATAATTGGAATATATGAAAAAAATTATTGCCCGCTGCGCAAGCCTTTGACAAAATTGGACAAACCAAATTGCCGGGGCCGCCGCAATCTTTCGGCATGTAATATCTTTTCAACCGCCAGAACGCTTTGATCCAGATCGTGGTTGACGATGATGTAATCGTACTCGCTCCAATGGCTCATTTCATCCGCCGCTTTGTTCATGCGGAACGCGACCACCTCGGCGCTGTCTTGGGCCCTGGCCTTTAAGCGCCTTTCCAATTCCGATGTTGAAGGAGGAAGGATAAACACGCTGACCAAATCCTCGCGGGCCTTTTCCGCCAATTGCTGCGTGCCTTGCCAGTCGATATCGAACAACACGTCCATGCCAGAGGCCAGGGCGTCTTCGACCGGCTGGCGCGGCGTGGCGTAGTAATAATTGAACACCTTGGCATGTTCCAAAAACTCGCCCCGGTTCAAGCGCAGCTGAAATTCGGTCGGATCGGTGAAATTATAGTCGATGCCTTCGGTTTCACCGGGGCGTTTGGGACGGGTTGTCACCGAAACCGAAAGCTTGATATGCGGGTCGCGCTGCAGCAAGCGGCGTGAAATCGTGGTTTTCCCCGCCCCGCTAGGGGAAGACAAAACGAACATCAATCCACGGCGCTGTATATCCATGCGGTGTTTTAGCCGTTTGCGGCCCCAAAAATCAATCGCGAAATGATTTTCCACAGTGGATATGTCGCCGCCTTGCGACAATTTGTCCCATGTCTTTTTGCTGTGATTTCATTATCTTGGCCTTGTTTTAATCATGACCCAAACGACGCTTCAACCAAACATCGAGTACATCCCGATCGGCGACCCAACCGCCGGCGGCAATGACAATCTTTTTTTGGGCCTTAAGGACAAAGCCGCCGAAGACGGCTTGATGCAAAAAACAGAACCAAGCCAAGCATCCAAACAGCAGGCGCAAAACCAAAATCAAAAACAACAGGAAAAAGACGAAGACGGCGAGATTGAACTGATCGACGCGGATCAGGAATTGCAAAATCTGCTGGATTGGATTTTAAAAAACCAGATCGAAATCACCGACGCCGATCACGAATATATGGACGGCCTGCCCGAAAGCGTTAAAAACGCGCGCAGCAGGCGGCAAATTCAAATCGCGATCCAGGCCTTGATGATGATGCAGATCCAGGCCTATTTCCAAATGCAAACCCGGCCGAACGCTTTTACGCCGCAGCAAATCGCGTCGATGCGGCATTTGATCGCGCAATTGATGGAAATTTCCAAAAACCCGGAACTGAAACCCGACGCGCTAAAAAACCTGACTATCGCGCGCGATCCCGCCGCGCTTTTGGCCGTCACCCTGCTGCGCGAACAATTGCAGCAATTGGGCGCGGTGCCATCGCCCTTGCGCAATAACGACATGATGTTGCAATTGGGACAGAAACTTGCGGGTCAAACATCGCCTGCGTTGCAGAATATTTTGGCCGCGCTGGCGAACGTCAAAGGCGCGGAACCTTTGTCTGCAGAAGCGCAGAAAATCCAAAAGCAATTGCAATTGCTGCAAACTTTGAATCCGCAAAAAAATCCCGCGCAATCGCTGATGGCGATTTTGCAGCATTTGCGGCAGAATGGCGGCGCGGCGCCGTTGAACATGACCCAAGCGCAATTGAAATCGCTGATCGCGAACATCAACACGCCGCAAGGCAAAATGCAATTGTCGCAATTGATCGCAAGCCTGACGCGGCAAAGCGTACAGAACCTGGTTTCTTTCCAAAACCGGCTGCAACTCGCCTCCCTGGACATAAAACTGCCGCCTGCCGTCCAGCAAGTTATTTCGGCGCAAGCGATTCAACTTTCGCAAAGCTTGCGCGTTACTATCCCGCCGGTATTGCTGCAGCAAATCAACACGCAATTGCGTCAAATCCAGGAAACCGCACGCGCACAAAATCCGACGCCCGCTGTTTCTCAAGACATAAGACAAGCACAACAACAAGCTCCGCAACAGGCAGAAGCCAAAATCATTCCGCTGCGCCCCGCTTTGCAACAGCAGGCGCAGCAACAAACGCCGCAATTGCGCACCGGAACAGGGCCTTCCGTCACAATCAATTCCGCTCCGACACAGGTTGCGTGGCAGAATAATTATTCCGCCCCACGCACCGCATCCGCAGCGCAGGGGAACACGCCCACCCCATCGCCTGTACGCCCTGACATGCGCATAACGCCAAGCCAGAATCCCGATGTTATCGCAAAGATAACGCCGCAACAAAATCCAGCGAACCCGGCCCATCCCGCTCCGAAGCAGGGCGCAGATGCAACGCCGTCCATACCGAAACCGACACCGCCAAAAATTATGCTGGAACCCCAAGTTGAACCAAAGTCAGCTCCGGAAAATCCAAAGGCATTAACAACGCTGCAATTCGATCCGCCGCCTGCCCCCGGCGGCAATGGAAACAAGCCGGACACCCCCGCCCCGCAAGAACCCAGCAGGCCGAACGTAAAACAAGAAGCAGAAAGGAAATCCGATCCAACAAGCCAGGATAAGGCGCCATCGCAGAATCCGGATAGGAGAGATGAAAAACCTCTGGAGCTTATTAAGCCAACCATCGAGCAAATCGCAGATGCTCTTAGAAGCAATCCAGATCAATCCATTATCATAACTGACGCAGATGGTACAAAACGGCTTGTCAGCGGCGAAGATTCTAAAACTCTGGATGCAGATAAAATCACAGAAACTCGCGACAAACTAAATGAAATGGATAAGTCCTATAACATGCGCACTGTCTCGGGGATGGTGAAGCATGTAAAAGAAATGCCAAAAGTAATAGTCAATATGGTCAACGGCATATTGCGCTGTATAGGCCGCGGAAGATAAAATTTAGAACAACCTATAATAAGGCAGGAAAAAACTATGCAAGACAAAGAAAATATTCTGGAGCTATCTCGGCAAGCGTTAGATGAAGGTAAAGAAAAAAGCGCGGCCATAAGGCAGTTCTATAAGGCGTTTAACGGTCAAGTGTCCTTTTCAATCGACAATGATTCCGGAAACTTAAAAATAAGTTATGATTGGAAATCATGGACCGGATTCTGGGCCAAAATTTCGCGCGTGCCGAAGTTTATGATCTTTGTAACTCGCGCAAAAATGAACGGTATAATCTCAAAAGTTTGTCCAAGAACTTTTATTCAAGAAGCGGTGCAGAAAGACATCGTTTTGGAAATCAGTAGAAAACTAAAGCAACAAAATCTTTCACTCCCTGGCGATGGGACTGTCGTTTTTGAAGGCATCAACCTGCATCTGGTAAAGCGCAACAAGCGCGCTGCAGAAGCCGCAAAGGGCCATGATTTCCGCGAGGACGGAACCGTAACGGTGAATGGCGCTACCTATAACCGTACCACTCTTCACACAGGAACGGCGAACGGACTTGTAGGCGGAAAATCCGGTTCGAGTGAGCGCACAAACCACAGATAACTATGCAAGACTTCCTTCACATCATCGGCGCTTATGCGCTTTACCGCGCGGTACGGGGGTGCGGCTATTTGCTGATCGGTCTGGGAAGGCCGTCTTACAATCTGGTGGCGCGGCAAGGGCGTAAAGTAAAAATCGCCTGGCGGAAATTGCAGCGCCGCGACACGCGGATGGGCGCGGCGTGCCGCAGGGCAGAAGCGCACCGCCTGGCCGCCGCGCTGACATACCGCACGCAAACGCCACAAGCGGTTCAGGATATGGTTTCGATTTCCAAAAATTGCGCGCTGATTTCCTTTTTCTGGCTGTCCGATCTTACGCCGGGCGCATTCCGTTGGATCAAAAAAAATGTCGTGCCGATTTTTACCTGTCAAGCGCGGCAGATTCAATTGGAAATCAGCATGAATACGCCTAGGCCCGTAGCCGCCATCGCGCGCAAAGCCGGCGATGGAATAAACCGCGCGCTGGACAGTGTGCCTGCGCCAAAATCTTTGCTAAGAATTTTCCGCGTGCAGAAAAATCCGCAGGCTATTCGATATTCTGAACTTGCTCGCGGAATTGGTCGATAATAGTTTTCAACTCCAGCCCGATGCGGCTTAATTCGATATCCGAGGATTTGGAACACAGCGTGTTCGCCTCGCGGTTGAATTCCTGCGCCAGAAAATCCAATTTGCGCCCCACCGGCTCTTTCGACCGCATCAGCGATTGCGCTTCGGCCACATGCGCTTTCAGCCGGTCGATTTCTTCGCGCACATCGGCCTTGGCCGCTTGGAACGCCAGCTCCTGCGCCAGGCGCTGCTCGTCCATTTGGCCGGTGATGGATTTGAATGCGGCCAATTGTTCCGCCATTCTGGCGCGCATGGATTCGGCCTGGGGCGCGATTCTTTTTTCTGCGTCCTTTGTCAGCGATTCTATGGTTTCGATCTGCTGCTTTATGACTTCACCCAAATTCGCACCTTCGCGCGCGCGGCTTTCGTTTAGCGCGGCGAGGGTTTTTGCGAATAAATCCGATATCGCCGATTGTGTTTTTTCATCCAATTCCATAGACGCGGCGTTCCGCGCCAGCATGCCGGGAATTTGTAAAACCTGATCCAATTTCAACGGCGCTTGATCGAATTGATGGCGATAGGTATCGCGCAGATCCAAAATCTTTTTTAAAAAATCGACGTTCAGCTCCAGCCCGCTTGCCGCATCATCGGACTTTTCCAGCTGCGCCACAAGATTGCCCCGGCGCACATGTTTCGCCGCAAGCGTCCGCAGGCCGATTTCCATGGCTTCAAAGCCTTCGGGAAGGCGCAGGCGCAAATCCATATTGCGGCCATTGACCGATTTTATTTCGCATTTCCACTCTGCGTCTTGAATTGTTGCCGTAATTCTGGCAAATCCTGTCATGCTATGAATTGTCATTGCGCTTTCCTTTTTTCCCCTTCAAGGTGTAAACCATGATAAAGCCGAAATCAATTTTAATCACCGGCGCATCCAGCGGCATAGGCGCGGCGCTCGCCCTCGCCTATGCCGAACCCGGCGTCACCTTGTTTCTTGGCGGGCGAGACAAGGACAGGCTGAACGCCGTGGCCGACCAATGCAAGGCAAAGGGCGCGGACGCGCATCCCAGTACGGTCGATGTGATGGATAAAATCAGCATGTCGTCCTGGATCGGCTATGCGCAAAATCAAACGCCGCTAGACCTTGTCATCGCCAATGCGGGAATTTCCGCCGGAACCGGCGGCGGCGGCGAGCCAGAAGAACAAGCCCGCGCCATTTTCATGACCAATGTCGACGGCGTTTTGAACACCGTCTATCCGGCGCTGGATATTTTCAAACGGCGCAAAGCGCCCGAAGAAAAAAATAAATTCAAGGGCCAGATCGCGATCATCAGCTCATTGGCCGCGTTTCGCGGATTCCCCGGCGCGCCCGCTTATTGCGCCAGCAAGGCGGCGGTGAAATCGCTGGGCGAATCCTGGCGCGGGCTTTTCATGAAGGAAAAAATCGCAGTCAACGTCGTCTGCCCCGGCTATATCAAAACGCCGATGACCGACGCCAACGGATTCTATATGCCGATGATGATGGACGCGGGCAAGGCGGCGCAGATCATCAAGCGCGGATTGGAAAAAAACAAACCGCGCATCGCTTTTCCATTTCTGATGTATTGTATTGTATGGTTGCTGATGGCGTTGCCGCCGCGCTTGTTCGACAAAATGCTTTCGGATCTGCCGGAAAAGCCGGCCGGAAATACGCCCTAGCGGCTATTCAATTTGCGCCAGGCCGCGACATTGCGGTTATGCTCGGCTAAGGTCTTTGCAAACACATGCCCGCCCTTGCCGTCGGCGACAAAATATAATTCATCGGTCGTTTCGGGATTCAACGCGGCTTCGATCGCGGCAAGGCCCGGATTGCAGATCGGCCCAGGCGGAAGCCCGCCTCTCACATAGGTGTTATAGGGGTGGTCCCGCGCCAGATCGGCATAGGTCAAAGGCGCGTCGCCTCCGCCCCAAAGCAGCTTGGCATAGGCCACCGTGGGATCGGCCTGAAGCGGCATGCCGCGCCGCAGGCGGTTGACGAAAACCGCTGCAACTCTTTTGCGTTCGGCGGCGATGCCGGTTTCTTTTTCCACGATCGATGCCATTACCAAAGCTTGATTCATGTTTTCATAAGGCAAATTCTGCTGCCTTGATTGCCAAAGCTTTTCGAGATTATGCCGCATGGCTTGCTGCATCCGCACGATCAGCGCGGCGCGATCCTCGCCATAAGGATAGCTATAGGTTTCGGGCAGCAAGCTGCCTTCTTCCGGAATTTTGGAAATTTCCCCCGCCAGCCCTTCGCCCGAAAAAATCAAGGCGGCGATTTCCTTGGACGTCAAACCTTCGGCGAAGGTGATTTTACGCAGCAGCACCTTGCCCTCGGCAATTTTTTGCAGCACGTCCTGCATGGTTTCGCCCGGCAGAAATTGATATTCGCCCGCCTGCATCGCGGCATGGGAATCAAACAGCCTGGCGAAAACGATAAAAGGAAAATCATGATGGATGATTTCTTCTTGGCGCAGCTGCCGCGCGATGCCGCGCAGGCTTGTGCCCTTTTCTACGATCACGGTTTTTTCCGCCGCCAGCGGGCCTGGGGAATCGAAACTGTGATACAGCCAAAACCCTACTCCCAGCGCATTAGCGGCAAAGACGAACAGCGCCGCGAAAAAGACAATCGCGATTATTTTCCGTCCCGCTGATTTTTTTGAAAGTTCAGATTCGGTCATAAATTATTTCTGGCAGAACGGGGAAAAAAAGCAATTCAGAACCGCTAACAAAATTTCAAATTGCTTCACGTGAAGCAATTTCGCCGCCTTGCGCCAATAGCTAGGGGCACGGCGGAAATAAAGACGCCAGATGCGGGTCAATAGGTGGAGACAAGTTTATTTATCCTGATCTTTTAGCGCGTCATCGCACGGGCGGATTTTACTGGCGCTATTGCCGATCCAGTTTCGGATCACTTGCCATTTGCCATAGAAAATCAAACTGCACTTTGAACGTTTCAACCAAAGACTTGTTTTGCATAATGATCGTCCTATAGGGCTTGTTCCATAAAACGATTGCAACCTTTTCCGAATAAATCAGATAAGGAACCTTACCGAACAGCGCGCGGGGCACCCAACGATAAGCATGGGGCTGCGAAGCGAAATAGGTATCGCCTTCGCATATCAATATCCTTTCTTTTAATTCCAGATCTATTGCCGCTTTGGTATAGCGTTCGACCTCGCTTTTAGCATGATGAATGAATAACCTTTCATCGATGCCGCACATCAATACTTCATCGCCATGCTTTAATTCACTTAACATATCGTCGGTCAGCTTTTCAATAAAGCCTGGCCCATCGAAATTGTTCATTTGAAAAACTTCGCCGCGCAGTTTTACACCTTGGCAATCGGTAAATTCGATACCCGCTTGCTCCAAGCTGCGGGCAATCATATGCATCGTCTCCAGCCTTGGCGAACCTATGCCGCGTTCAATATTGTTAATGGCATTTAGGGAAATGCCACTAGCTTTTGCAAGATCAGATTGTTTCCAATCAAGCAATGCACGAGCCGCTTTAATTTGTTGAATTGTAATAATATTTTTATTGTTCATTAATGCATTATACCATTATTTTATGTAATAAACATATTTTTATATATTTTATTATTATTTTTGTTGACAATAATAAATATTTATATGTATTATACATATAATATTATGTTTAAAATTTAATTAAACCTATAACACAGGCAAACCATGCAAGACCAAACGCTAACCTCACAAATAAAAAAGCTGCAGAAAATCATCCAGCATGAGCAAAAATTATTAAGGCTTAGAACCAGTTCATTGATAAGCAATTACAAGGCTCTAGAAAGAGCCTTTGCTGCCAGCAGAACCGGCATGGATGATTGCACGCACCCTCGCATTGAAACACTCTTAGAAAACTCAAGAATGCTTATTTCTAAGGCTTTTGCCGAATATAAAAGAAAATCTGCCATTGCGCAAAATCTGGACATTGAAAAAGATTTCTTGTCGAGCGAAGACCTCGTTTATTACTCGCTTGAGAATGATTGCGGAGATGGGAACTCTGCCCCAATCTTAAACTAAGCTTTCCCTGGAACTGATGTTACCCCCTGCCCAGTCGGTTTTACAAGCCAAACTGGCTGGGGGTATTTTTTAAAAATATCTATTTAGATTATCTTTTCTTATCTTATTAGATAATTGTCTTTAAAAGATATTTTTTATTGACATAAATTTCCTTAAAGTATACATTCCCTGCATAAATAAAAAAAAATAAATTGCGCTTGGGAGGCTAATGTAATGATGAACCGTTTGCTTACGGACGACATAAATTTTGCCAAATTGCTTTTTGAACTGGAGCTGACAAACCGGCAATTAATGCTGGAGTTAAAGCAAGTCGGCATGCAAAAAAGTCTGGAAAAACTGACGCCGCCGGGCAATCAAAATAAATCCGACCCTTTACCCCACCCGCCGGAAAACCAGGCTGGCGTTGGTGCCGCCGAATCCGAAGGAATTGGAAAGCGCGATATCGACGCGGCGCTGCTGCGCGGTTTTGGGAACAAAGTTTAAATCGCATCCTTCGGACGGATTTTCCAAATTCAAAGTGGGCGGGCAGACATTGTCGTTGATCGCCAAAATACTGAAAATCGCCTCGACCGATCCGGCCGCGCCGAGCAAATGCCCGACCGCCGATTTGGTCGAAGAAATCGCGACCTTTTTGGCGTGATCGCCGAACAGCCTTTTTACCGCCCGCACCTCCACCTCGTCGCCGAGCGGCGTCGAGGTGCCATGGGCGTTGATGTAATCCACCTGGTCGGGATTGATTTGCGCGCGTTTTAACGCCGCCTGCATAGCGCGAAAACCGCCATTGCCGTCTTCGGGCGGGGCGGTGATATGAAACGCGTCGCCGGACAAGCCATAGCCGACGACCTCGGCGTAAATTTTCGCGCCGCGCTTTTTGGCGTGTTCGTATTCTTCCAATACCACAACGCCCGCGCCCTCGCTCATCACGAAACCGTCGCGGTCTTTGTCCCAGGGGCGCGAAGCTCTGGCCGGGGTATCGTTGAAATTGGTGGACAGCGCCCGCGCCTGCGAAAAGCCCGCAATAGCAAGGCGGCATACCACCGCCTCGGTTCCGCCCGCGACCATGACATCGGCGTCATCCAGCGCGATCAGCCGGGCCGCATCGCCGATGGCATGCGCCCCTGTAGAACAAGCGGTTACGACGGAATGATTCGGGCCCTTATAGCCGTATTTGATCGAAATCTGCCCGGAAGCCAGATTGATCAAAGCCGAAGGAATGAAAAATGGGGAAATCCGGCGCGGGCCGTCTTTTTCCATGATATTCGAGCCTTCGGCAATTTCGACAAGCCCGCCGATGCCCGATCCGACCAAGACGCCGGTGCGTTCCAATTCTTGTTCCACCGTCGGTTTCCAGCCCGCATCCTCGACCGCCTGCTGCGCGGCCGCCATGGCGAATACGATGAAATCGCCCATGCGCCGGCGGTCTTTGGCCGGAACATATTCATCGGCGTTGAAATACCCGTCCGCGCCGTTGCCGGTCGGAATTTGTCCCGCCACCTTGGCGGGCAAATCGGATACGTCAAAGGACTGAATGGCGCGGATGCCGGATTCCGCATTCAAGAGCCGAGGCCATACATGCCCTGCCCCGCAACCAAGCGGGGTGACAAGTCCAAGTCCGGTGACGACGACTCTTCTCATTTTTTCAGGTAATGGTTAACGGTTGACGGATAAATTATGACAGCCCAGGAATTGCATGGCGGCAGACTGTCAACAGTCAACTGGCCAGCAGATTAGCCATGCTGTTGGATATAGGCGATGGCGTCTTTTACGGTCAGAATTTTTTCCGCGGCTTCGTCTGGAATTTCGCAGCCGAATTCTTCTTCGAAAGCCATGACCAATTCGACCGTGTCCAGGCTGTCCGCGCCCAGATCGTCGATAAAGCTGGCATTTTCAGTGACTTTGGTTTCTTCCACGCCCAGATGTTCGATTACGATCTTTTTGACGCGTTCATTGATATCGCTCATATGTTTTTCCTCGTTGGTTGAATAGCCGGGTATACTTAGTAGGATTTGGTGGATTTGACAATATTTTAAATTTCTGAAAAATCAAGAGGTTAATTAAGGCCGCCTATACCATCGCCATTCCGCCGTTCACATGCAGCGTATGGCCGGTGATATATCCCGCGCCGTCGCTGGCGAGAAACAAGGCCGCCGCCGCGATATCGCCGGATGTCCCCATTTTTCCCATCGGTATGCGCGCCGATATTTTTTCTTTTTGATCCGGCGTCAAGACATCGGTCATCGGCGTTTCGATGAAACCGGGCGCGATCACATTCACCGTGATATTGCGGCTGGCGACTTCTTGGGCCAAGGATTTGGAAAAGCCGATCAAGCCCGCCTTGGACGCGCAATAATTCGCCTGGCCGGGATTCCCCGTGGTGCCGACGACCGAGCCGACCGAAATAATGCGGCCATAGCGGTTTTTCATCATCCCGCGCAACGCGGCGCGCACCAGTTTAAAGGTCGAGGTCAGGTTGATGTCGATCACAGCCTGCCAATCTTCGTCCTTCATCCGCATCAAAAGCCCGTCGCGGGTGACGCCGGCATTGGCGACAAGGATGTCGATCTTGCCCATTTTGGATTCCGCGTCGGCAATCATCGCGTCGATGGCGGCGGAATCCGACAAATTCACCGGCATCGCATGCGCACGCTCGCCGAGTTCCTGAACCATTTTGTTCAAGACGTCTTGCTTGGTTCCGGTCAAGAATACCGTAGCGCCCGCCGCATGCAGCGATTTCGCAATCGCGCCGCCTATGCCGCCGGTGGCGCCGGTGATAAGAGCCGTTTTGCCCGTTAAATTCATGAAAACTCCTTTAGCCCTTTATAAACGCTTCGATCGACCCCGGCCCATCCAGATTGACAAGCTGCATGTCCGGGTCGATGCGTTTGACCAGTCCGGTCAAAACGGACCCTGCGCCAATTTCAACGATTTTGGTTACGCCCATCTGCTTCATCGCCAGCACGCTTTCGCGCCAGCGCACCATGTTGGTCATTTGTTCGACCAAAAGGCGGCGTATTTCGTTCGGGTCTTGCACCGGCTTGGCACTGACATTGGCGATCAGGGGCAGCACCGGAACGCCCAGATTGATGTTGGACAAAGCCTGCTGAATCGCGTCGGCGGCGGGCGCCATCAACGGCGAATGCGAAGGAACCGATACCGGCAGCATCAGCCCGCGCTTTGCGCCTTTTTCCTTGGCGATAGGCAAGGCGCGCTCGATCGCAGCCTTATGCCCGCTGATGACGACTTGTTCGGGCGAATTGTCGTTGGCGGAAACGCAAATCTCGCTTTTGCCGTTCGATGCCAGCTTGGCGATTTCCTGCGCGGTTTCCAGATTTACGCCCAAAAGCGCGGCCATAGCGCCGACGCCTTGCGGGACCGCATCTTGCATCGCCTTACCGCGCAGCCTTAACAACTTTGCGGTATCGGAAAGCCCAAAGACCTTGTTGGCGCAAAGCGCGGAATATTCGCCCAAGGAATGCCCGGCGACGAATTTTCCCTTGCTGCCGATTTTAAAATTCGCCTCGCGCTCCAGCACCGCGACAATCGCCATGCTCACCGCCATCAAGGCAGGCTGGGCGTTTTCGGTTTTGTTCAATTCTTCGGCTTCGCCTTCAAACATCAATTTGGAAAGATTCTGCTTGATCGCCTCGTCGACGAGGCCGAACACGTCGCGCGCAGCTGCGGATGATTCCGCAAGCTCTTTGCCCATGCCGATTTTTTGCGAACCTTGTCCTGGAAATACGAATGCATACATGGATCACCCTTTTTGGTACAGGGATTGAATAGTATAGGATCGGACAATCGTCCAGCGTTATTTGGGAAAGCGGTTCTAACGTTCTTTTTCTTTGGTTCCCGGCGGCAGAACTTTCGGCTGATCCCATTGTATGGTTTTGAACCGGCTGAGCCATAAGCGGGTATTAAACCGTATACCATTTTCTATAAAGTATATATCGAACATTTCTTTAGCAATGACCTCTAGCGCTGGCATCATGGCGTTGTTTTTATCCAGCAAGCCCCTGCGGCGTAAATCGGTGTAATTGAAAGCGGTGCGCGGATCTTCTTGCAATGCCTTTTCTGCGATTTCTTTGCCATCAGGAAATGTTCGCAGTAAAAGCAATGCAATCGTTTGATATGCCCCGGCATTCTCTAGAATCAAATTGGCTACTTGCGTGCAAGCGCCGGAATCGGCTCCAGGCGGCACGAAATCTTCGGGAACATCCCCATTCAATTTGCGAACAGGCTTTCGGCCATCCGACTTACCTTCATAAATTACCGTTTTAACTTCCAAACCCCTATCCCATTTTGGGTCGGGGCGATAATAAGGTACGGAAAAATCGGCGTCGTCCGGATAAAATTCAATTTCGCAGCGGCCATTATTATCATCGCCTGGATGCCAAATTACGCTTTTGATTTTTCTACCGGCATCAATAATATCTTGAATCATCGGAGCACAGCTTATAGTCATGCGCGCTTTTTGGCTGCCCGGCGCAATAGGAGCCATAGCAAGAGAGAATACGCGCCTTCGATCCAGCATGTACTGGACATCGTAAGGTACAATGCCGTGCTTGTCGCACAGCTCCAGCTCTCGCAGAATGGAGAGCTTTTCAACAACCAGCTCGCTGACGCCGGTTATTTGCATGCTTTTATTAAGATCCTCGCGAAAATTAGGATGTGGGTAATTGAAATACAAAATATGCAAAGCATAAATCGCGCCTGGATCCTTGACCCACAAATCCCATAGTTTTTGTTCTAATAACATATTGCCCTACCTCGACAATACGTATCCTATAAAAACACAAACGTCAATTATTTTTGTATTTAGGGCCTTGTATTGAGGCTCCAAACCCGCTATAACCACCCCTTACATACTCCTTGCCGCCGGCAAATGCCGTCGGCTTTTCCCGGAATAGTCCGGGAGCAACAGCCAGAGGGAGAACGAAATGGCTTTATACGAGACCGTGTTTTTGACACGGCCCGACATCGCGGCCGGTCAAGTCGAGGCGATTGGAAATCAATTCGCCGATATCATCACCAAAAATGGCGGTAAGGTTACCAAGCGCGAATATTGGGGCTTGCGCAATCTCGCCTATGTCATGAACAAAAACCGCAAGGCGCATTACATGT
>JACCDG010507169.1_pt1 | contig 16924 bp, 17 predicted proteins | sample 7442471 | NCBI WGS metagenome assembly JACCDG01 (sample SAMN15323444, study PRJNA562643) | freshwater metagenome | isolation source: river surface water | place: USA:Blue River Watershed | collected 2017-08-17 | reverse complement strand
TAATGGAGAATCGAAGTGCGGCTGTGCTTAATGCAGAATCTGCTGAAGGCTTTGAACAATATATTGGTGAGGGATCAGCACACAACCTTCTTGGTAGTATCACCGCTCGGGTCACCGATGCAAAACGGTCCATTGATGCGTATCGTACGGCACGAAGTGAGACAATGCGTGACGATCTTCTACCAACCGATCAGACGTCAGGCAATGCAACCATCACGAGGAGTACTCTAGAGGAAACAGAAGGCGGTTTGTGGCAGATGCTTGTGCGTGGCGGAAAAGCACTGATATCACACATATGGACATTTATACTTTGGCTTGTCTCAAACATATTTGCTCATCCCGCACTCGTTCAATTCCTCTTATTGTTTGGCATACTGTATGGACTCTTTAAATTCACTCGACGCTTCGTCCGCCGACAAGGACTCTAACCATGTATAATCGCATGTATGAAAACACATAACGGAAGCTGCCATTGTGGCGCAGTAACATTTACTATTACTGGTGAAATAACAAATGGACTCGCGTGTAACTGCTCCTATTGTTTACGTAAAGGAACGCTGCTTGCCTTCTTCCCTGCTTCGCAATTCACGATTCAGAGTGGTGAGGGCAATCTCACGGAGTATCGTTTTAATAAAAAAGTAATTTCACATCTCTTCTGTAAGACGTGTGGTGTACAAGGATTCGGCAGAGGTGCTGCTCCCGATGGAACTGCAACAGTGGCAATCAATGTGCGCTGTGTTGAAGGAATCGACCTCGACACACTGGAGATCCAAAACTACAACGGAAAAGATTCTTAACTCATCACCCCCATCACTATCATGCATGATAGTGATAGGGGTGATTTCAGATAAAGTCGGTAGATCACAAAAAACACCCGCTATACGGCGGGTGTTTTTTGTTTATGGAATTGTATCGTTCTAGTAAATTTCATTCTCGAGGACAGAACACGAAGAAAGCCTGAAAATCTTGTTCACCATAGGTCAACTATGGATCGCAAGATTTTCAGGCTTTCGACAAAGTTATGTTCCGAGAATGGGATTTACCAAGCGAAGTGTGCAAATGCTCGGTTGGCCTCAGCCATACGATGCACATCATCCTTCTTCTTTACTGCAGAACCTTGCTCCTTAGCAGCAAGCATAATTTCTTCAGAAAGAGACTTGAAAATTGGCTTTCCTTTCTGACCTCGTGCAGCTCCGATAATCCATCGTAGTGCAAGTGCAAGACGTCGCTCAGGACGTACTTCGCGTGGTACCTGATAGTTTGCGCCACCAACACGACGTGAACGAACCTCCATCTGCGGACCTGCATTGCGAAGTGCAGTCTCAAAAACCTCTACAGGGTCACCTCCCCCATCTTTTGCATTCTTTATTTCTTCAAAAGAAGCGTAAACTATCTTTCGTGCAGTCTCCTTTTGACCGCGTACCATGATGTAGTTTATAAGACGTGCAACGTTTACAGAATTGTATCGTTCGTCAGCAACTACGGTTGGTCGTCTCTTAATTGGTCGTCGCATATTCTAAATTGTGTTTATTCGTCGCATACGTGGCCTTCCGAAGAATCCACCAGATAATCTTTAGCGACTATAGACTAATAACTCTCTACTTCCCCTTTGGTCGCTTTGCGCCGTAGCGAGAGCGTCCGCGACGGCGTTTATCAACGCCTGTTGCGTCGTACTTGCCGCGAACAACAGTGTAATTAACACCAATGTCCTTCACGCGACCACCACGTACCAAGACTACTGAGTGCTCTTGGAGAGTGTGCCCCTCACCTGGGATGTACGCAGTAATCTCGTAACCATTCGTGAGGCGTACACGAGCGATCTTACGAATAGCTGAGTTTGGCTTACGAGGAGTCTTAGTGGTCACACGAGTACAAACACCACGCTTGAAGGGTGAGTTGTATTCATTTGGACGATTCTGGATATTGTTAAAACCAGAGCGAAGCGCACCAGTTTTACTGCGTGTACTGGTATCGCGACGTGCGCGCTTTGTAAGCTGATTGATCGTTGACATATAAATGAGAAAGTCCGCATACTCTACTATACAGCTCAGAATATGCAAGTCTTCTGACTATATGCCTATAAATGCACCATGAATCATGCCCACCAAACGAGCAAATGGACCTGAAAATACATTAATGAAGAGGAAAATGATGAGAAATAGTCCAATAAATCCGAGTCGTTCTACCATTTGACCGAGTGCCTGATACTTTTGTGCAATACCAAATGGTAGGAATGGGGCGATAATCTTCGAACCATCAAGGGGTGGAAACGGTATAGCATTGAAGAGTGCAAGGACTATGTTTATAAGCACAATAAAGCTCGCGACTTCAAGAAATGCTCCTGAAAAACCAAATATGTCAGAAAGCCGAATAAATGATGCAAATATAGCCGCAAGAAGTAGATTAGTGAGTGGTCCAGCAGCCGCAACAAATGATTCACCCCAGCGCTGATTGCGAAGATTATATGGGTTATAAGGGACAGGCTTTGCCCAACCGAAGAGAAATGGCGCCTGCGTGAGATACAAAAGTGCAGGAATCAAGACTGAGCCGAGAGGGTCAATGTGGCGTACCGGATTCAAAGTAAGACGACCAGCCAGACGAGCGGTTGGGTCACCAAGCCAGTTTGCGGCATACCCGTGAGCCAACTCGTGAAGTACGATAGAAAGAATGAGTATGACAACAAATAGTATGGTTTCAAGCATTTGCTTATTGTACCAGAGCCTCCTTGTACAGGAAATAAACAACTATTGCTATTTATATTCGGCATGTTAGTATGTTGACCACTCAAATAAAGATATGGCAAAAGTCTGCGAAATCACTGGAAAGAAGTCCCAAGTTGGAGGACGTTATAGTAACCGCACTCGTGCGACGCAGTTTAATCCATGTGGCAAAGTACGTCGCCAGCCAAATCTTCAAAAGAAGCGGATCTTCGTACCTGAGATTAACAAGACGGTCGTCGTGAATGTATCTACTAAGGCACTTCGCACTATTGCAAAGAATGGTGCCTACAAAACACTCAAGGCAGCAAATCTTATCTAAACCAAATCTCCTTCCCGTCACTTACAGAGACAATACCGCCACTCTCGGCGGTATTTTTGTATGGGATGTTCTCCGCAACAAGACGCTCAAGTACTGCTTTGTGCGGATGCCCATAACTATTATCTTCTCCTGCAGAAATGATGCCTATACGCGGACGAACTGCAGCAAGAAATACCGCGCTTGATGAAGTGTCCGAACCGTGATGGCCCATTTTGAGGACATCGCTTTGAAGTAAGGCGCCATCGCGTGTTACTAAGTACTCTTCAATTGCAGATGGTGCATCTCCCATGAGGAGATACTCTGTATCGCCATATGTGAGCTTAGCGACAATCGATGCGGTATTTGTTTCAAAGTCTGTTGGATCAACATCAGGAAAAAGAATGGTGAGTGTGGTACTTCCTGCAATACCGCTGCCGAGATCGTAGACATGCCCACGTCGTGTAAAAATAATTTTTGCAGACTCACGAGTCGCTGTTTCCTTGAATGCAGAAAAGGCAGGAGTCTTGCTAACGTTCTCGGTCATTACTATGGTATCAACTCCATAATTTGAGAGGACATCAACCAAACCCCCAACATGGTCGGCGTCCGCATGCGTCGCTAAAATCATATCAATGTCTCGATCAAAGAATCCCATGAGATGACTCAATTCACTGAGAACACTGCTATCCTTGCCACCATCAATGAGTACTTGTGTACCTGATGGTGACTCTATGAAAATTGCATCTCCCTGCCCTACATCAAGAAATGCTACCGTGAGCATCCCTTCCTCAGGACGACTATAGTTTTGGGCTGCGACACACCACGTAAGAAAAAGAACCGTAAGTACTGAGACAATAAGCGAGGCACGTATCACCTGCATATGCTTCTCATTGTAACGCAAGTGGTATACTGCCACTATATGTATACATACACCGCAAAGAAATTTTCATTGCCCGCGTTATCAGGACTTTCAGAAAAACAGGTTGCCGCTCATATTGGACTCTATGAAGGATACGTGAAGCATGTAAATCTTATTGCTGAGAGATTGAGTGCTGTCCGTTCAGGCGAGCTAACACTTGATCCGTATATTGTATCGGAATTACGTCGTCGCTTTGCATTTGAGTTTGATGGCATGCGCATGCATGAATACTATTTCACGCAACTTGAGGGAGGATCTGCTCCACTCAATGACGCATCCCTCTTTGCTCAGTCTATTACTGATAAGTATGGCAGTACCGAGAGATTCATTGAACACATAAAAGAAGTAGCAGGAACACGTGGTATCGGATGGGTGGTCGTTTATTACGATGCGGTAGCATCAAGCATGCACACGGTATTTGTTGCAGACCATGAATTAGGGCAACTCTCTGGACTTCCTATTGTCTTTGCACTTGATCTCTGGGAGCATGCCTTCATGGTTGATTATCTCCCTGCTGAAAAAAAGCAATATATTGATGCATTCCTACAGAACATAAACTGGAAAGTGGTGGAAGAACGTTTCGCAACACTATAATCACACTATCTTTTTAGAGAAGAACCTGCAGGAGTACTGAGTACAGCTGCAGGTTCTTTCTGTTCCTCCTCAATTGTCCAATCTGATAGGCTTTCAAGTCTATACGACGCTTGTGTTGATTGTTCTGACGCTCGTGTAATCCACACCCCGAGTAGTATGTATGCAAGTGGAACAATCCAGAATGGAAATGCGCCAATCGATATTGAAGAGAATGGAAGACGAGCAAATATCTCTGCAACGCTGATGATGTACGTGAGCGAGATGTACGCTACAAAACCAACAGCAGTTCCGAGGAATACCGAAAACTGTCCTAAAATACCGGTGAGAAACGTAAGTAGCATTGCAAGTGACACTGCCGGAAGCACGAGCATATTTGCCGCAATCGAGACGAGTGAGAGAAGTCCTGTGTGGTATAAGAGGAGCGGTAACACCATAATCTGAGTTGCAATAGTTGCCGTCAAGATGGTACGCAAACCAAAGAATCCTTCAGGAATGCGCATACACTGCCGTTCTACAAGAGGCGCAAGCACAATGAGTCCCAAAGTCGCAAGAAATGAGAGTTGGAAGCCAGTATCGTGTACAAGAAGAAATGGATTCGCTATCAGCATAACGACACCAGCGATCATGAGCGCACGTACTATTGCATATGTGCGTCCCGTACTCCGAGCAATGAGAAGTAGTGACGCCATAACACCCGCGCGTACTGCCGATGCCGATGCCCCAACGAGCAATACAAATAGGACGATACTGCTGATACCAAAGATGGTGCGCATACGTGGAGCGAATAAAAATGAAAGAATATATGTTAACCACGCAATAATAATCATGATGTTGTACCCAGAAAGCACCACAATATGAATAATGCCAGTGATACGGAAAGCTTCTTCAAGATCGGGCCCGAGAGCACGACGAACACCGAGAAGTATTCCTTCTCCAAGTCCTGCTTCGGGCTGTGGCAGTATTGCCTCAATCGTTGATTCGAATTTATGTTTCTGTGCGAACAGTCCTGACATTAAAAGGGCATCACCAGGCCGTACATATTCCACATCTCCATATCGCACCATATAGTAAACATCGCGTGCGCGGAGATATCCAGCATAATCAAAAATACGTCCTTCGTCTGTGGTAAACGGCTCAGGTTTCTCGATGGTGCCAGTGATAGAAACATGGTCACCGTACGCAAGATCGTACACATGAGGACTAAATCGATCTACGGTCACGAGTATCCTTTCGGAGGTATCAAATCCTTTAGGCTCCACATAGAGGTGTACACCCAGAGTACGTATCTCGGGCTCACTCGCTACACGAGCTTCAAATGTTACTTCAGTATTCTCATACTGCGAGAATACTGACTGTATGCGGACGTCCGTATCCATACGCCATGCACCAAAAGCTGCACTGCATGAGATGAGCGTAACAAGAAACAAGATTGATTGCCGACTGTTCCCGAGAAGCTTTCTTGCACCGAAACATGCGAGACCAATACTCAATATGAGGAAATGTATTTCTATATCAAAAAATGAGCGGAGAAAAACTCCGCTCACAAATCCAAGAAATATCGTGTAGAACACGGAATCACGCATACTCTATTTCTTGCCTCGGAATTCGTTGACAATATGACGTTCATCGTTCAAAGAAACAGACTTCTTAAAGCGAACTCCTGAACGTCCTTTCACCCGAGCTTCACACTCCGCCCATGTCGCATGGACGGTAACCTTGCCATCACACAAACTGACGTAGGAATAAGCTTTTTGTGATTGTCGTCTCCGCATACTACTTCGCGCATCTTTTCTATCTGCATCGTATGCAACATTGGTAATATCAAAACCATATGATGCTACTGGCCCTTCATACAAAGCGGGACGCTTACCTGAAGCATACGCAGAAGCGATTGTGTCCGCGCGCTCGTTTCCTGGTATTCCCACGTGTCCTGGCACAACATGCCACGTGACACGCACCAACTTTAGGGCCGTTGCTAATGCTTGCCATAATGTCTTATTACGAACTTCTGTACCCGCTTTCGTCTTCCACTCATTTTTAAGCCAACCAAAAATCCACTGCTCCGCACCCTGTGCAACATACTTTGAATCAGTGTACACATGAATTGGCTGCTTACTGTTCTTAAGTGCACGAATCGCCTCCACTGCGGCACGTAGTTCCATTTCATTATTTGTTGTGTGCGCACTCCTACCTCCAATTTCAATAATCTGAGTGCCTTCTTGTATAACGACACCAAAACCACCTGGCCCTGGATTGCCTTTTGCTGCACCGTCGGTGAATACCAGAACGCGATCCATACTATGAACTATACAACATCAACAATACGAAGACGTGACTCAAGTCGACCCATGAAGAACGAACGTTCTAGATGAGCGAGAAGTGTTACCCTCTTACCTTCTTCTGGAATGTTTGCAAAGGTATCAGGGAGTTTGAAGAACGCGATGCCGTCCATACGACCACGCCCCGTATGAATATTAATCTTCGTATGATTTGCTTGTTTACCAAAAACAGTCACACGATCAAGCATAACATCGGGAATTGCAAAGAGTGGCTTTGGGTTCTCAGGACCAAATGGTGCAAGCATGTCAATCATACGGAACAGTGCATCAGTGATGTCGTCTGGCGTAATTACTAAGTCCACTGCATGTATGTGTGGTGACTCAGATACATTCTCTGTATACGCTTCAAATGCCTGTACGAGTACCTCTTCCAATGTATGAATACGATCATGGCTCACCGAAAAACCTCCAGAAGCATGATGACCACCATGCGTTAAGAATGCATGTGCCGCTCCCTCCATAAGAGAAACAACGCTTGCCATGCCGCCACTACGACACGAACCTTTAATAATGCCTTTACCGTCCCTTCCCCACAGAAATACAGGACGACGGAGTTCATCAGCAAGCGTGTGTGCTACAAGCCCCACAAGAGAAGGGCGCCACTCTGGATTTCCCATAACAATCACTGGAGATAATTCGGAGCGTTCTTTCAGACGCTTCTTCGCTTCCCGTGTCATAGATGCCACCACTCCTTTCCGCTCATTATTAAGTTTTTCTAAATGAGCCACGTATGCACCAGCTTCACCTTCATTACGCGTGCGCAGCATATGAAACGCATCTTCAGGGTCGTCCATGCGCGAAGCAGCATTGATACGCGGAGCGATAGTGAAACCGATATCATCTTCGGTGAGAAAACGTTGGTTACCTCCCGCTCTTCGTAAAAGATGTTGGAGCCCAAGACGCGGAGACTTACGAAGCACGGTGAGCCCATAGTGTGCAAATACACGACTCTCATCACGAAGTGGCATCATATCAGCGATAGTAGCAATCCCCACAAGATCAAGTAACCACTTTTCCATGCCTTCTTTCAAAGTAATGATGCCTTCCTCCTTTCCACGTCGCAGTACTGCCTGTACCAATTTGAACGCGACGGCGGTACCGCAAATACCTGAAAAGGGATACGCGTCATCGCGCTTTGGATTTATGACCGCACATGCTTGGGGAAGTGTGTCAGAAGGCTCATGGTGATCAGTAACAATAACGTCAATCCCTAGAGTTTGAGCGGCGAGCACTGCTGCGTGATCAGTGATGCCGCAATCAACCGTAATGATAAGTGACGCACCTCTCTCATTAAGAGTAGGCACTGAATCAACATTGAACCCATAACCCTCTTCATGTCGATGCGGTATATAATTCTCAAAATTGTCATGCCCAATTGTGGTAAAGAAATCATGAAGCATGACACCACCTGGAATACCGTCACAATCGTAATCGCTGTAAATGACAATGCGCTCGTTGTTACGTAGTGCCGTAAGCACCCGATCAACAGCGCGTGCCATATCTGTAAGGAGAAATGGGTCGTGAAGCTGTGTTTCGTAGTCTGGATTCAAGAATTGTACGGCAACATCGCCTTCGATGATTCCTCGGTTTACAAGAAGCTGCTGCAATAAGGGGTCATAGGCACTAAGCGCGTTCCGTGCGGCTTCAGATATCGTCGGTAAGACCGTATACGGCATGGAGTGATTGTAGCATGATGCGGTATAGTCATTTTTAAGATTCTGCTATCATAGGAATATGAATACTATCTTTCAAAAAATCATTGCTCGAGAGATTCCTGCAAACATTATCTATGAAGACGAACGGGTGCTGGCATTTCTCGATAATAGCCCGATACGTAAGGGTCACACACTCATAATACCTAAGCATCCGTATGTAGATATCTTCGATATTGAACCAGATACTTTTGCGCATATAGCGAAACTGGCACAGAAAATCGCCCAGACCCTTAAAGAAACAGTGGGAGCACGGGGCGTGAATCTGCATATGAATAACGGTTCTGAAGCGGGACAAGACGTTTTTCATGCACACCTTCATGTCATACCTCGCTTTGAGCGAAACGAGGCTTTTGAGAATCCTGAACATGAAACATATGAGGAAGGTGAAGCAACACACCTCGCTGAAATGCTCTACAAGAATCTAAACAAAGCGTAGAAGACCATCGTATAGACCATGAAAGAAGTGAACTCCGTTCGCTTCTTTCATGCACACTGAGTTTGTTGTGTTCCTTAACTACGAGGAGTAAGTGCCTCAAGCGCAGGAAGGGTTCCCTTTTCTAAGAAGTCGAGCATAGCACCTCCGCCTGTTGAAATAAAACTAAAAGACTCCATAAGACCCAAGGACTCAATTGCGGCAACAGTATCTCCACCACCAACAATAGAAAACGCATCACTGTGCGCGATATATTCAGCACATTTCTTTGTTCCCGCATCAAAACCAGCTTCATAATTACCTAGTGGACCATTCCAAAGAATCGTCTTTGCTGATTCAATGTGTGGGCGAAGTGATTCAAGTGTGGAAAGTCCAACATCAAAGATTGTATCCTCAGCTCCTACCTCATTACTTGGCACTGTACGCACTCCATTCTTTCCATCAACCACCACTTCGGTCGGCGTCAGTACGTTATCCTTCTCAAGAAGAGGATTCCCTGCAAGGGAAACGGAAGAGGTGAGAGAAGTTCCAACCTCATAACCTTTGCCTTTCAAAAAATCATTTGCAAGTGCACCTCCAATGAACGTAGTAGTGTATTGATTTACATACTGTGCAATAAGTGGAGCTTTCGTCTCAAACTTTGCACCGCCAAGAATGAAGAGTGACGGGTGTGCTGGCATAAGCGCTTTACTCAGTTCAGTTACTTCATGAAGAAAATCAAATCCTGCGAAGTTAGGGAGATATTTTGGTAATGTCACGACTGTGGAATGATTGCGATGCGCGACCGCAAACGCCTCATTAACATAGAAATTTCCGTACGAAGCAATCGTGCGTGCGAGATCGTCATCATTACCCTCTTCTCCTGCCTCAGAACGAACATTCTCAAGGAGTAGCACGGTCCCTTCCTTCATATGCGTGATAGCACCCTCTACTTTCTCTCCAACAACTGCATCAACGTAGCGTACAGGCACATACTTCTCAAGAACTGAGAGAATGGGCTTAGTGCTATTGTGAGGGTCACGTCCTACATGAGTAAGGAGGATAACGCGAGCTCCTTTTTCAATAAGATACAGAATTGTTGGCAATGCACGTTGGATACGAAAATCATTTGTCACTTTTCCATCGACAATAGGCACATCGAAGGCGACGCGCATAATAAAACGCATTCCGTAGAAAGTGTCGAGCATATCAACGGATCGTGGTAGCTTTCGTGTCATGAGTGAGTAAGTGTACGTACTATACTTGCAAATTCTTCGGCCTTCAGGCTTGATCCACCAACAAGAAAGCCGTCCACTGCACCTTCGCTATAAAGCTCTCGCGCATTCTTACTATTCACCGAACCGCCATATAAGACGCGTACGCGGCGTGCATTTGTTCTTCCGTATATATCGGTAAGAATGCGCTCTATGAAGAGCTTAATCTCATGTACATCTGCAGGAGTTGCATTCGTACCAGTGCCAATAGCCCATAGTGGCTCGTAAGCAATCGTAATAGCATCCAGCTTTGATTTACTAATACCCTTGAGAGCATGCCGAACCTGCTCTTCAATGAATGAAAGGTACTGACCTCCGATATCACGTTTATGCTCGCCGACACAGAGGACTCCGACAAGTCCTGCCTTTATAGAGGCAACAAGCTTCGCGTTTATTTCCCTGTCTGTCTCTCCCAACGCACGACGTTCAGAATGACCTAAAATCACATAGCGCACACCAAGGTCTTTGAGCATCGAAATCGAAATCTGACTTGTGTATGAACCTCCACCTTCTGGAAAAGCATCTTGTGCACCCAGTAAAATAGCCTTACTGTTGCCAAGCAACGTTCGCACTGATTCGGTATAGACAAAAGGCGGTACAAGAACCGTTGTAATCTCCTGTTGAAGTCCCAACTTTTTTTTCAGCTCACGAGCAAGTTTTTTTGCCAAAACAAGCGAAGCAGGATTCATCTTCCAGTTCCCAATTACCAAGGGCTGGTGAACTTTTTTCATGTGCCATTATTTTAGCACACGATCTGAACCCCTTTAATCGATATCACGCCACTCAATAAACCTATAGGTGTCCGAGACTTCTGGCGTCAACGGCGGAGGATCCGCAACAAGATTTCGATCATACGAATTATATCGAGTTCCAAAGCCAGAACTATAGCCACCACACCCTGATCCCGTCCACTTCGTACCTTCGCGCCCATTCGATACAATAGTTCCATTTACAGTCAATGAATCACGGCAGACGTATGAGTCAAGGCTGTTGGGTAACCCTCTACTATTACCGCTCTCGCTACATGACGTACAGTAATGATTTCGACCAAAGCGTCCATTCTGTGCAACGAAAATACCGTTAAGTGTCATGTCGTCAGGCACACTGAGTCCCACAAGAACATCTTGCTCACCAATAGCAAGGAGACCTGAGGTTGCCGATGTGTAGGTAATACTGTTATGTAAAATGATTGATGGATTAACTCCTGTAGTATCAACATCGGCGGCAGCGAGCGTAATCTTGCCGCTTACTGCGCCCTCAAGCCATACTTTGTCCTCAACAAATATCACTGAACAACTTTGCGGAATGGTATACGTCCCCACAAGACTCTGATTACTGATAACATGTCGCTCTGTCTTCCACCCATCTGCCTGAGTATATCCCCAATAATTTGTCGTATTGGTTACACGATACACCGTGATAGTGCCATTTGCGTTAAATCGAATGCGGTATCCGTAACTGCCAGAAGGAGCAATATATAAACCTCCGCCATTTTGAGCTTTATCTTGCATTGCAGCAAGATCTACGGTAAGTCCTGTAAAATTAATTGGCGGCGATGGAAAACTCCATAAGTGATCATTGGGACCATTGCCGTAAACACCATCTTTAATGGAACCGTTACCCCCAGGAGCGCACGACATAGATCCGTCGCATACCCACGTCTCTTGCCCGCTTGTCACGGTAGAATTATTTGTTCCATCCATACGAATAACACCATTCGAATGGTACGGGCCGATGATGGTGCGGTCGGATCCCGCCCATACATTCGCATTGATGATATAGGCATACTCAGTTACTGTCGGCCGTGCATAACGGCCATAGATTGTACGCGTTACATTAGGAGTCTCATACGATCGCCCTGTTGAAGTAATATCGATTGCATAGACTTCACCGCACGCTGTTGAGCTTGCAATCTCAAGAGAAAATTCGCCGATTACATCCCCTTCTGGATCCGCGTATGTATGTACATAGGGCGCAGGTGTTGAAGTACCATTTGTAGTATCTCCTGGATAGTGTGCAAGATACCACCTATAGTAATTGAGACCTGCTTCAGCAATATTAAGAGCTTGTTCTTTAGCATGTTTTGAACGCACCACATTTCCTTGATTCACAACATATCCAATAAACGCGGTAGCCATAACAAAAAATATCGCACCGAACACAAGAACCAACACGAGCAGAAAGGCTCGTGTACGTCCTGAGTCTATATGCGGTAGAAAGATCATGGTTATTGCAGATTGCGCAATGCCGCGCTTGAACGAAGCATGTACTCACCTGGGTCACGTATGGGATCAATATTTACAATGATGCTCGCTTCAATATAGCGAATATCAGTAACCGTGGTCGTTGCGGTTGCTGGATTACCATCACTATCATAATACACAAAGATAGGTGTACCTTGGAGAGTATTTTGCACATATTCAGAAAGTGTTACCGTCTCATACGGAGTACTCGTACTGTAGACAGGTGGCGTTCCCGTCGCATTGTATATGCGTTTGATAAGCGTTGTTGACGCTAGACTATATTCAACATACTCAACACTCAAATCACGATCTATATCGCTAAAGAATGCGAGTCGGTCTTCTTCCATGATGACAAGCGGAAAGGTACCATCATCGGCAAAGGTCATTTCACGAAGGTCGCGTACAAGCTGTTCAACGCCGTGGCGTGCAGTACTGACCTGATACGATTGTGCAATCGTATACGCATTTAATCTGTAGAAAGTGGCGATGCTTTCCGATACCGCAAACATCAGTACCGCAAAGAGTGCTACAACAATAATAAGTTCTACGGTACTCAATCCGCGGAAACGATGGTTTTGTGTTACACACTGTTGCATACTAGATTAAACAGGGGTCAAGATAATCTCGAGTGTCTCAGTACCATCGATATTAATATCTGTTACGGTGTGGTCAACATATCCAGATGCAGAAACATCAATTACATAATCTACTGCAGATGCAATCCCGCTATTGAAGAACACCTGCCCACATGCTGATGTTGTTTCTTGATCAGAGAAGCCTGAACGAGACAATTCAACAGAAGCACCTGCGACAGCTGCTCCCGATGCATCAACAACACTTACGCGCAGCGTACGCGGTGCAGGAGGAACAAGCGTAAGTGTAAGCGTCTCATTCACATTTGGATCAAGAGGGAGCGGGAGTGCTGAGCATGCCTGACTAATATCGTATGCACCACTCGAAAGAAATATTTTATATAAGCCCCATTCAAGATCATTTATCTCAACTTGACCGCCACCATCAGTCGTATGCAACTCTTGATACTTATAGATAGGAGTTGTGCCAATGATGCGTTCACTCTCAAGTGTGAACGCAACATTCCCTATCGGTGGTTCATCAGTAATATAGGTAAGCTCCCAATCATGGAGCTCAGGAGTCACATTAACATTTGCTGTTCCCAATGATGCGCCGAGCGCAAGTGCAGGGTGTGCTGCTGGATTGAGTCCTGAAAGAATAATAGATGTGCCCGAGAATCCTACAGCATTGCCTGGTAAATCTCCTTCTGAGACGAGAGTATAGACACCACCCGAAACATCGTAGACATGTATACGCACAGTAGTATCGGTATCCGTTGTCGCATTCCATGAAGCAATACCCCACGCATCGAAACTAGTAGGTTCTGTTGTTGTTGCAAATACGGTTCCTGTCAAACTATACGTTCCGGGGCTACCCGTAAGTACAATAGAACCTGCTGTAAGAATAGTGTCAGTCATGCTTTCAATAAGACTTCCATCAGAAAAGTCATCTTCAAATAAATCTGTTGCAGCAGGCTCGACCGTGCGTACGGTAAGCCGACTCAGAAGATCAATGCGAAAGTTCATAGTAGAGACCGCCCCCTCCAGTACTGCAACAGGTGGCGTTATAGGATCTGGATTGGAAGTCGTTGCTACGTATGTACTATCCGTTGAGTATCCAGCTTTTGTAACAATAAGCTCATACTGAGACGCTGCAGGAGCACCTGCGAAGAATGCAATACCAGACGCATTCGTATATTGCGTAGTATCAATAGTCGATGTAGTTGTTGTATTGATTACACGAACAGCCGCACCTTGTACTGGCTGCACATTCGCATCAAAAACATTAACCGCGATCGTGCCGCCGCCTGCTGTTGACTCAATACCCGGTGGTGCAATATCGCTGAGAAGAGCAATGCTGTTAGTGCCGTTCGGACCAAGCCACGAGTACTCGACTTTCGCGCGTTTATAGTCTGCGAGAATACCATTATCGTCTGATGCACCAAGACCATCATCGGGCGCATCAACATACTGGATCAAGACACGCTCATGATAGGTAATGCTATTCAATGTTCGAGTAGATTGCTGGGGGATATTACCAGGAGGTATACCAGCAATAGTACCAATATCCGCATACGCAAGTGAGCGAATATATTCAAGTCGCTCAGTTGCAAGTGAGACAGCACCTGTCTTTGCTTTAGCGGTACTAATAAGCTTTACAGCAAGCTGCACAGAGGCCATAAGACCTGTAAAGATAAGTGCAGTCACTGCCGCCGTAACAAGGAGTTCTATAAAAGTGAACCCGTGTGCTTTAGTGTGTGGGGTTCTTGGAAACATAGCTAGCCAATACTGTCTGAGATTGAATAAATAGGTGCAATCATCGCAAGCGCAAAGAATCCGACACCTCCTCCAATCATCACCATGAGCAGTGGTTCAATTATTGTTGAAAGATCTTTTGTCTTCTGATCTACCTCAGTCTCATAAAATTGAGCGAGCTCTTCAAGCATGTGCGATATCTGTCCCGTCTCTTCGCCAACCGCAATCATGTCACCCACGAGGACTGGGTAGAGATCAGTGCGCTCAACAAACACTTCCGATAGCGGTGTACCCTTCTCAACACGCTCAGCAGCAGTTTTCAATATGTCTTTGTAGTACACGTTCTGCACTACGTCTGTGGTTATATTCACCGCACTGATTACATCAACACCAGAACGAAGCAAGGAGGCAAGAGTGCGCGCAGTGCGTGCAGCATTAACTTCTTTTACAATAGTACCAATTACTGGAATGCGTGTTACCAGATAATGAAAAATACGTTTTCCAAGTCGCGTGCGTAGGAATGAGATAGATCCCATAATGAATGCAACACCACCTGCGAGTACTAAGAATGAGTGATTGCTCATGAAATTACTCGTTCCAATGAGAATCTTTGTCGTGAGTGGCAGTTCCACATTCATTGATGAAAACGTGCCGGTAATAGATGGAACAACGTATATCATCATGAGCACACCGATTATGACCATGACCATGAGTACTATCGTTGGGTAAATCATGGCACCCTTTACTTTCTTACGGAGTGTTGAACTTCTTTCCATCTGCACACTCAAGGTCTCCATCGCACTTGAAAGCTGCCCCCCTTCTTCACCTGCACGAACCATAGCTACATATAATTCAGAGAATATGCGAGGGAATGCTGCAAGTGCCTCGTTAAGCTGCTTACCTTTATTAATATCCTCTCGAACAGTGCGCATTGTATGCTTCAAGCGAATATTCTTTGTCTGTCGCTCAACGACTGACAGAGATCGCGTTAAGGGAAGACCCGCCTTGATCATTGAGGAGATATTGCGCGTCATAGTCACGAGCTCATCAGCCTTGATGCGCGTCAAAAACAGGTTAATCCTTTCAAGATTAAAAAATCGTTCGAGTGAGAACGAACTTGCTTCACGCACACTCGTAACCATGTGACCGTTTGTGCGCGCGATATCGTACACAGCATAACGATCAGCAGCTTCAACGGTTTGGGTTACCGCCTGTCCTTCTCGTGTGGTGCCTGTATAGGTGAACTTTTCCATGAATTATCTCCCTAAGAACTTAGTCTATTCCGAAATAACGCGAAGAACCTCCTCGATGGAGGTCTGTCCGAGGGCTGCTTTGTAGATACCGTCCTCAAGCATAGTAAGCATACCCTCTTCACGTGCCTGCTTCTCAATCGAATCAGCAGTACCTTGCGCAAGCACTATCTCTTTAATAGTCGGTGAGATATGCAGAACTTCATGAATACCAATTCGGCCCTTATATCCTTCATCACCAGAACCTTCCTTGGGTCGATAAAACGGCACATTGTTCCAAGTTGCCGTCTGCTTTACGATACCTTCCCGTTTCAACTCATTGAGGATGCGATCAAGATCTGCATGCTTACCAATATTATTGCGTTCATTTGCTGAGAGTGTATACATGTCTTTCGCTTCTGTAAGCCTACGCACGAGACGCTGTCCAACAGCAACACGTAGTGTGGAGACAAGAAGAAATGTCTCAACATCCATATCCAGAAGTCGCGCAACAGTCGCTGAAGCTGAGTTTGTGTGTACGGTTGCAAGCACAAGATGTCCTGTAAGTGCTGCATTGATTGCGAGTGATGCGGTCTCTTGATCGCGAATCTCACCAACCATAATGACATCGGGATCCTGACGCATAAGCGAACGCAGTCCATTTGCGAAAGTAAAGCCAATCTCTGGTTTTACTTGTGTCTGATTAACACGTGCCATCTGATACTCAATAGGGTCTTCGATTGTAGAAATATTCACTGCAGGAGTATTCAAAATATCAAGCACCGTATAGAGCGTCGTAGTTTTTCCTGAACCCGTCGGACCAGTCACCAAGATTATTCCTGTCGTTTGCTTTG
>JACCDG010022702.1_pt1 | contig 16925 bp, 26 predicted proteins | sample 7442471 | NCBI WGS metagenome assembly JACCDG01 (sample SAMN15323444, study PRJNA562643) | freshwater metagenome | isolation source: river surface water | place: USA:Blue River Watershed | collected 2017-08-17 | reverse complement strand
ATATTTTAAAGTTTTTTTCTGATAATTACAAATAACATGTTGACATGTCAACATAATAATAGTAATATATAAATATGGTTGAGGAACGAAGTAAACAGTGAGCGGACACTTCAAGTAAAACCAAAACAAATTTATTAAAGTAAAAAGGATTAAGAAAAATGAGTAAAGTTTATGAAATTAACACAGGAATGATTAATGCAATGGGTAATGTTGAAATGTCTAACGGTGGAGAAAGAGTTGCAACAAAAGAAGAATTATTAAAAGTTATGCAAGAGTTTGATCTCTCATATACAACAGAACCAGAAAAAGCAAAAGAAAATATGATAAAAGCATTTGATGAATCCTTTGCAAGTGGTGAAGATTCAATGACTTATGATTCCGGTTATTGGACTACTTACGACTCAGATATTTGCGATTATGAATCAGATAGTGAAAGAAACAAAGTTTTAATTGCGGTTGATGTGAAAGAAGAAGATTAAGTATTTTTAACCTGCATCTTACGAGGTGTAGGATTGAGAATACTTTACAAAGCTTTGCAAGTAATCAAAAATAAGTTTCAAAAAAGTTATGATTAAAAAAAATTAGAAAGGTGGTGATAATATGATTATAAATTTTAATTATTTTGTAGTAATTTCTTTAATTATGACGCTGTGCATAACAATAGATCATATAAAACATTCATATAAAAAATAAAAGAAAAAATTTTTCAATAAAACAGTTAAGCCCCCTAAAAAGGGCTTTTTTTATGCTTATTTTCTCAACTCTTGAAACTTATCATAAGCTGCTTTCATTATCTCATAGTAACAATCCTTACATACATCTTTACTATCATTAAAACTTTGAAACGGTCCATTAATTGGAGCAAAATCTTTTATTAATATCGTTAAAGCTCTTTCATAATCCTTTAAATCTTGAATCTCTTTTTTGCAGCAGTCACAATAATATTTAACTTCTTTCATCTTTTACCACCTTTTTTTATATTTTAAATGCAATTCTTGAGATTTTTTCACAAAAAAAGCATTTAAAAACTAATATTTTACTTTATAATCCAAAACTTTTAAACAGGTTTATTAAAATAGCCTGTTTTTTCCCAAATATTACCACCTTTACCATAAAGCCCCGAAGCCATTATATAAGCTTGTCTCGGTGTATTTGCTTTAATTTCATACTCTTTATCATTTAACTTGTAAATATAATCAATCATACAGCAACAACCCCTTTAATATGTGAATGTGCTTGATAATTCACTATTTCAAAATCTTCATATTTGTAATTAAAAATTGAATCAGGTTTATTTTTAATATTTAATGTTGGTAAAGTTAATGGCTCTCTTGATAGTTGAAGGTTAACTTGTTCAAGATGATTAAGATAGATATGGCAATCACCACCTGTAAATATTAAGTCTCCTATATCTAAATTACATTGTTGAGCAATCATGTGAGTAAGTAAAGCATAAGATGCTATATTGTACGGCAACCCCAAAAAACTATCTACACTTCTCATTTGAAACATACATGATAATTTACCATCAGAAACATAAAATTGGAAAGCATAATGGCAAGGTGCAAGAGCCATTTTACCCATCTTTACATTTTCTTGAGGTGATAATTTTTCATCAGGCAGATCTGCAACATTCCAAGCTGAAACGATTAAACGTCTAGAATCAGGATTATTTTTTATTTGATTTATAAGATTAGATATTTGATCTATAGTTTCACCTGATTGAGTTTCCCAAGCAGTCCACTGTCTACCGTATATAGCACCTAAATCCCCTTTACTATTTAAAAGTGTTTCTTTATATATTGGAACTCCTTTTAAATCCATAATTTTGTGACCTTCTTCTATAGATAAAAAATCAAATTCATCTTTAATTTCTCTTTGTTTATCATCATTCATAGAAAGATAAAGTTGATATCTTTCATAATCAGCTAATCTTCTTTCCTTAATATTATCTTTTTTTAAACTCCATTGATCCCAAATTTTCACCCCATTGTCATTTAAAAACTTAATATTGGTATCACCTGATAAAAACCAAAGTAATTCATAAGCAATACTTTTAAAATGTAGTTTTTTTGTTGTGACTAATGGAAAACCTTTGGATAAATCAAAACGTATTTGATACCCAAAAATACTTATTGTTCCTGTTCCTGTTCTATCATCTTTTTTTATACCATTTTCAAGGATATATTTTAAATAGTCGTGGTATTGTTTCATATTAAAACCCTTTAACCTCCATCATACAAGCCCCAATACATAAACCTAAACTATGAATACATTCTTTTTTCTCTTTCTTTAGTCCAGTACTACCAAAACCACCCGAACCCCTTGAAGTACTACTTAAATCATTTACTTCTTGTATAACCACACGAATAACAGGCATAATAACCATTTGTGCTATCTTTTCACCTTTATTGATTTTATACGGGTTTTTACCGTGATTAATAATGATAATTTGTATTTCGCCTGTGTAACCCTCGTCAATTGTTCCAGGTGTATTTAAAACAGTAACAGAATGTTTTAAAGCTATTCCACTTTTCGGTCTTATCTGAGCTTCGGTCTTTTTTGGTAACTCTATTGATATACCCGTTTTAATAAGGCTTGTTTCATTAGGTGATATGATTTTATCCTCGACTGAATATAAGTCCATTCCTGAGTCCGTAACGTGTGCATAATTAGGTATTATTGCATCTTGATTTAGTTTTTTTATCTTTAATTTCATATTTTTTATCCTTATATTAAATCGCATGTTCCACCGCTACAAGCTATTGACTCGTCAAACTCGGTGTTATCTTCTATTTCAATTATTTGTTTTAAATCAATGTCTTTAAAATATCCTAGATATTGGTTATAGGTTTCTTCACTGCATGATTCAAACGGAGTCTGTTGATATGTTCCACCGTCAAACGGTAAAACACTAAGTCCATGATAATTATATCTATTATTCCAAATCCAAGATCCTACTTTTTCCCATTCATGACCTTTTATTGAAATAGTCGCACTGACATTATGATAATTATCACCTCGGTTATGTCCGTTTCTTATCCATTCCAAGTTATATTTTTTGACACGTTCTAAAAGTTCAATCACATCTGTATTACTTCTAATTTTTGCGTTATCTGGTGCTTTTTGAGGAAATACAAAAATAGCTGTGTGTTGATCAGAATTATCATTTTCTACAATTTCGGGTAAATTCTCTAAGATATAACTGTAAATAGCTTCTTGTTTGTTTACTCTTACACGTCTTAAATAAAATTTATCATGCCAGTCGTGTATTCCTGAACTTGTACCAAGTATTAAACTTGTAGTCCCGGCAGGTTTAACAAGGGTACATCTTGCAGCCTTATTTATTCCAATTAATTTTGCAACTTCTTCATTTGTTTTTTTAATGATTTCAGCACCAAGTTTTAAATCTAAATTATCAAGACAACCTGAAGCTATACCCGTTATTGATACACCAATAAGAGCATCTTCGTCCGTTGTTTGTTTCCAAATATCACGCAAATAGTGAAAATCTGTATAACTTGCTTGAAGTGTATTTATAAATGAAGCATCAGCACAAGACTGGTTAAAATCAGCTTGATTACTTATAACACTTGCGTTTAACTCAACCAAATTGCAAAAACTATAAGGTCTTAGACTTGCTTCTACACATGGGTTAAATCCGTATTCTTTATTGTTTACCCATAAAACACCAGGTTCACCCGCCCCTGATTTCTCAACGTCTAACCAAAAATCTTTAAAAATTTGTTCTGTGATTTCATTATATGGTGCAAGAGCTGAATTATTAGCTCTTGCAAAGTGTGGATTAGTTAACCACCATTGACCACTTTTACAATTCCTCATTTCTATATCATCAAAAGAAAATAAAGCAATCATAGCAGCTCTACGAATACCACCAGTTAAAACAGCATCAGCAATAAAACAAAATATAGAATGACAATCTATTGTACTTAATCTTAAATCATTGTTTTTTAACTTAGTTTCAAAGATGTTTCTAATATTATCTAAACAGTTTTTTAATGGATAATATCCTGGAGCTTTACCGCCTGAACTTAATTTTGTTCCCTTTTTTCTTATCATTGTAAAATCAAAACTTGGTAAAACTTTATTATCTAAAAACGCTTTAATTAACTCATGTATAGCATCAGCCCAACCCTCTATATTATCACTTACAACATAGTTCTTAACACCTCTTGGATTGTTTATGCTAGGCAGTTTTAAAACATGATGGAATTGCACAGAATATCCAAAGCCTACACCTGACAATAATAAAAACATTGCCTCTGAAAATATTTTTATATCATCGGCAGGAGCATAAGAACAATTAAAAATCCTGACATGATTTTGTTTGATTGGATCTCCTGCAAATTGCATACTACGCATGGCAGGAAGTACTTTTTTTGTAAGCACTGAGCGATTATACACTTTTTCGATTTGCTCAGCTAAAAACGGGTATTTTTCGATATGCATGTCCATATTTCTTAGACATGTTTCTTCAAATGTTTCTCTCCTGTTTAATTCAGGTAAATATTTTGCATACTTCATGTGGTGTATAACATCTGATAAAATTTTGTTTGATTTCATTTTTTTAATCCTTGTTTTTAAACTACTTCTAGCAGTTCATCTAAAATATTTTTTTGATTATTTATTAAATTTGTTTTTTAATATACTTCTTTTTTTAAAATGAGCTTTCCAAATCTTATCTATAAGCCTGTGAGGTTCAGACGCACATTTAAAAGGGTCTTTATATATTTCGCTTCCAGTAAAACGCAAAACTATATAACCTAAATCTATAAATCTTCTATCTCTTTCTTTATCGTGTTGAGCCTGTTCTTTAGTTTTTTCATGAAAATCATGACCATCACACTCAACAACAACTTTAATTTCTTCAATTTGCTCTGATAAACTATCATAAAAAATATAGAGAAAAACAAAGTCTGCGATATATTTATCAATTTTATGCTGACAAACAATAATAAATTCACCCACATGATTATCTTTAACAGATTCATATTTAGATTTCATAGCTCTATCAAAATTAATGGCATTGCCATCAAAAATACAAAGGTCATCATTAAAAACACTATCAGGGTTTAATACATATGAATTTGTAAGACAACCTAATAAAAAATATCTTTCTATTGGTGTTTTGCAGTTTTCCATATAAAAACCCATATTCATACTATAAAATCTAGGTGCGGACTCTATAAAGCTTTTTATAATTAATTCTGTTCCAATTTTTTCTAACTCATTAAATCTTTTATCCATTTCTAACCCCTTATTTCTCTAAACTTGTAAATCTTGAATACTCGCCCTCAAAAAACTCTTTAACTGTTCCTGTTGGTCCGCTTCTTTGCTTTGCAACTATAACTTCTGCTATTCTTGAATCGGCTGTGTCTGGATTGTAATATTCATCACGATAAATAAATAAAACAATGTCACTATCTTGCTCTATAGCTCCAGAGTCTTTTAAATCACTTAAAAGAGGTCTTTTATTTTGTCTTTTTTCCAAATCTCTATTAAGTTGCGATAAAACTATGATAGGAATATTTAACTCTAACGCTAATCTTTTTAACGATTTAGTTATTTTAGCTAGTTCTATTCTTGCTTTTTCTTCGTCATAATCCATTATTTGTAAATAATCAACAATAATAGTTCCTAGTGGTTTTTTATTGCCATTTATATCTTTTTTATCACACTTAACTTTTAACTTTCTTATCTTGTTTTTTAAGATATTTGAATCTAATTCGCCTGAATCAGATATAAAAATTGGTAATTTTGATATCTCATCAGATTTAGTTAAATACTTTTCAAAATTTGATTTCTTAATTAATCTTGTTTTTGTTTCATACATGTCAATATCTGATTCACTTGATATAATCCTTTGTGCTATTTGAGATCCTGGCATCTCTAAAGAAAAGAAACCGACACTATAGCCATTTTTAGCAATATTAACAGCTAAGTTAGTAACTTTAGCTGACTTTCCCATAGCAGGTCTTGCACCAATCAGAATTAAACTACCACCAAAAAAACCACCACCAAGTATTTCATCTAAACCACTTAAGCCCGTTGAGATTGCTTCTTGTGGTTTATCTAAACCTCTATCTTTTGTTTCTATAGCCTTTTCTATCTCATTGTTAACAAACTCTGATATATGGACCATATCTTGTGATGTTGCTTGATTAGATAATTCTAAAATCATTGATTGACTTTTATCAAAAATAACATCAATTGAATCTAAACTTGAATAAGCATCTTTGATTAACTCGTTACATATTGATATTAACTTACGTCTTAAAGATTTTTCTTTAACTATAAAACAATAAGACTCTATGTTTGAAGTACTAGGTAATGTATTAGACAAGTCTATTAAATAAGAATAGCCACCTATATCATCTAAGTTATCAGAGTTAGTTAAACTATCTAACAATGTTATTAAATCCACCTGCTGATTCTTTTTATCAAGATTTATAATATGCTCAAAAATCAAAGCATTATTTGGAGCGTAAAAATCATGAGGTTTAATTAACTCAATTGATTTTTTTAAAGCACCTCTATCAAGCATACAAGATCCCAATATAGCCCTTTCGGAATCAATACTTTGAGGTTGAATTTTTTCTAAAATATCTGGATTTTTCATAATATTAAACCTCTCTTGATGCGTAATCATTAATCATTACAATACTTGATATTATTGAATCTACATTTTTTAAATCTAATAAAAATCTATTTCTTTTCTTAAGTGAATCAGTTTTTAAAACGGTTCTAATTAATTCCTGAAGCTGTGAAACTTTTAAGACTTTACAAACATCTTGTAAAAACTCTTGATTAACTTTTACTTGTCTAATGTTTGACTCATTACATTTATATTCAAAGTCCTTAGAGTTAATATAATTTCTAGTAAATTCAAAGACTTTTATTATGTTTGATACCATTTCACATAAATTATTTTCTATCATTGAGAAATTAATCTTTCTACCTGCTATCTTTTCATAAACTCCAGACCATCTATCAAATAACTCTGTTTTAATCTTTTCAGATTTTTTAGATAAGTAAGCTTGAGGTAGTGGTCTTTGATTTTGAATAGAGTTAAGCAGGTAATAAGGTATATTACCTTGAGTTTCTAAAAATGGTCTTGCATCTAACCAATCTTTTAAAACTTCTTCTGATGTATTATCACAAACAGTTTTTAAAAGTTCTAAATATTCAGGATCATTTTTTCTTAAGTTCTTGTATGTAATAAATAAGACTTCTTTTTTTGATAAGTCTGATATTTGTTTAACTTCATTTACTTCTTTAGAAACTTCCTTTTCTATATATATATTATTTTCTATAACATAGTTTTTTCTGTGGGTATCCTGAGATTCTTTAATATCAATACTTTGAATAGGTTTTAACCCTTCAGTCTGCATTTGTTTACCCTCAACTACAGTTAGGGGTACCCCTTCATTTTTAGGTGATTCGATAGCATCAATTTTGAAGGGGGGTACTTCATTTTTGAAGGGGTACCCTTCACTTTTTAATGAAAACACATTGCTTTTTTTAAACGGAATAATACTATTTTTATCCGTAATTTTTATAGATGACTTTAAATCTACATCTATAATTTTTCTACCTTCTAAAATATCTGTAAGTAACATTTGATTATCTATGGTATTTTTAAAAATTAGTTTACCTTCGATTTTCATATCATGAACTAAAAATATCTTTTTATCAAAGCACTCTTTTAAACCCTTTCTGATAGTGTTTTCTGAATAGTCTAAGTCCTTTGCTAGTCTTGACACAAAAAACACCCCGTAATCCTTCGCCCATTCGTTAGAGAATTGGTAAAAGATATAATCTTGAATATCTATTGAAGCTTTACTCATACTTCTTCTAATACCTGCCACCCATCTTGGAACCTGATAATAACTGTTTAAATCCACATCGTTTTTTTTGTCAATCACTTTGTTTTTAAAATCTTGTCTTAAATTTTGAGACATCTTAAACTCCTAAAATAAATATTGTTGTTTGGGAATTTTTAAGATATAATTTAATTATCACCAATCAACCTTTTAAGAATTCCCTCAAAAACTTAAAAGATTGGTTTTTGTCTATCTTTATATTGTATCTGATATTTTATTAAATACAATATTATTTAATACATTAAAACTCTTTTATAAATCTATGTAACTCATCTTTAGTTTTGCAAGATTCAAATTCATTTCTAAGACCTGATTCATCAAGTTTTTTCTGTATTATTTTCCATGTGCGGTTATGGTGATAATACCAAGACATGTAACCAGATTCACCAACTTTATTAATTACTAATGGGTCTTTACCGCTTAAATATTCGCTTCTTGGCTGTGTATTACCAAACTTATTACATATTTCAATCTTACGAAGTAATTCGCCCATATATTGTGCTCCTATAGGTGGAGAATGTAACGCACCTAATTGACCAAGACCTAAATAATCTTTTGTTGTTTTTTGTTGTTGATAACTAATCTTTTCATATTGATTAGTTAAATCATTTTTTAGTAACTTGATGTCATTACCTTGAACATGTAACTCAGTAAAAAGTATTTTATTTTCTTTACTAAGTTTTTCTATTTCATACTGCATTGATTGAATCTTTTTAGCCTGTAACTTTTCAAGCATAAGATTTTCTTCAGGTGTTAGGTAATTGTTTTCACTTAGCATTTTAAACCCCTATTAAATTACTATCTAATAATAAATTTTTTGATACTGCGAACTTCCAAGAATCAACGATATTTACAAGTTCTATAATTTCAGATTGCAAACTTTCTTTTATATCATAATCCAACTGGATAGCACCAATAGCTAAAACATTTTGATTAAAGAACTTTCTTGAGCTGTCTAAAACCTCTAAAATATCTTTGACTTTTTGAGAATATTTAAATAAATCACTTTTCTTTTTTTCTAGTTCACTAATAGTTAAAAGTGATTCTTTTATATCTTGGTAGTTTGATAATTCATCTTTTAATTTTTGTGACTCTTTTACTTTTTCAGTTAATTGTTGTATCTCATTTTCATACTTTATTAACTTATTTTGAATACTAGAATAGTTTGTTGATTGCTCAACTATTCTACTTTGTAGTTGATTAATTGTATCTTTGTTTTTTTTTATCTCAGATAATAAAGATTCATCTTTTATAACTTCTTTAATAATCTCAACTGGTGCAGGAGTAGGAACTAAAGATTTAGCTTTGTCTATTAATTCCTGCTCTGAATTAAAAACTAAATCAGGGTTTAATTTTAATTCTTTTAAAACTTGATTTACACCACCGTATTGATTAACTACATCTTGAATTAATGATGTAGGTGCTTTGGGGTTAATCTCTTGTACTTCTTTTATAACATGTCTTTGCATTTCAGGTTCTAAATTTGTTAACGGTCTTAGTTGTGACTCAGTTATAGTTTTAGGACCAATTGGTCCTAAATTATTTAAAGTATCTAATGCTTTTAAGTTTCTGTTTACATGTCTAATTGACAGATCCCATTTTACTATACAGTAGTCCTCAAATGTTCTAAACTCTTTTCTATATAGCTTAGAATCTCTAATCTCTAGCAATGCACCCCAAACCTCTTTAAACGCTTTTATACCTTTTGAAACAACTGCTTCACATTCATTTAAAAGTGTTGTTTCTTGTTCTGTTAGATCTGTTGTTAGATCTTCTTGAAATAAATTCAATAAATCCATCTTTATACCTTCCCTTCATAAATATTTTTAAATGCAACTTCTTTTAACTCATCTTGAGTAAATGAAATAATTTGACTTACATCTACATCAAAATAAGCAACTAATCTTTTTAAATAATCAAGATTTACGCTTTTAGTTTCACCACTTTCAAGACCTGCGACAAATATCATATTAACACCAGTAATCTGTGATAACCTTCTTATACTAAGATTTTTGCTTAATCTTAGTTTTTTAATCTCACTTTTCATTTTTTAAAACTCCTAAAAAAATATAACATACAATTATTATATAATATAACATACATTTATTTACATCTAATTAAATATTATTTAACAAATATAACTATACATTTACATAAATATATAGTAAAATATATGTATATTCAACTTAAAGGGAGTTTAAAAAATGACAACACAAGTTTTAAAAAGAGAGTTTGTAATCTTAAAAAACAAACAACTTAAGCCGTTAGATGTTCAAGAAGCTTTAGAGGTAGCTCTTAAACTTTCAAAAATAAAAAGAGAGTTAATCGAAAGAAACATAGACGTTAAGTCTTTAGTTTAATCTTTCAATCAACAGGGCTTTAACTAGCCCTATTTATCATTTTATTTTTATTACGAGGTTTTACCATGACAAATTTATATACAATCACACAAGATTTTAACGACCTTCTTGATATGCTTAACCAAGCACAAGAGGGAAATGATTTAGACCAAGTGGCTTTAATAGAATCAGGGCTTGAGATTACACAAGACAATTTTAAAGACAAAGCAACAAACTACGTTAAGTTTATACGTAGTGAAGAAGCTGGATTATCTGCAATAGATGAAGAAATTAAACGTTTAACAGCGTTGAAAAAATCAAAAACATCTAAGATTGATAACTTAGAAGCAAGATTATCAAATTCTATGCAAAGCATTGGTTTTGATAAATTTGATTTAGGACTTTTTAAATTATCTTTTAGAAAGTCAACATCTATTGAAGTTCTAGACGTTGACCAACTTCCTGAAGGTTTTAAAAGAGTAAAGACAACTATAGATCCTGATAAAGTAGCAATTAAAAAAGCTATAGAAGCAGGTCAAGAAGTGACAGGTGCAAGTATAAAGCATTCTGCATCACTTCAAATTAAGTAGTTTTTAGGGCTTTAAATAGCCCATCTTTTATATTATTAAGGAGTTTTCAAATGGGATACAAGCAAACAATAGTTAAGGCGGTTAAAAATTCAAATCTACAACTAGATAATTTTAGTCAAGTAGTAAGAAATATTGAAGTAATAGACAACCAAACAGTTAGATTTAATATTGAAGTTAAACCAGTTTTTGGTGATTTCAGAATAGATACAAAATATTCTAGTAATCCACAACCTAGTCGATTTATTGAAGTAGATATAAAGGTTTATGGTAGGGTTACAATAAGATTAGCTTGTAAACCTGAACTAAGAACAAAAGACTTTTTAAAATTTGTAGATTTATTCAATGTAAACCTATCAAAGATAATTGAGAAAGCACTTTATAACTATAAAGTTGTATCAAGTCTAAAAACCGCCTAAACAATATCAATTAGTCGGTTAATTAATGCCGACTTCACAAATAATTCAAAGAGGTAATATAATGCAAAATTTAAATATAAAAATCAAGCAAACCCAAGAGCTAAACTTAACTAAAGCAATACTTGAAAGACAAGCAATTAAAGAAACCATAACCCAACATGGTGCTATCTGGTTTATTCTTTTTGAGCTTTTTGTTCTTGAGGACTCAATGTCAATGCAGGAATTTAAAAGAATGTTCATAGGCTGTGTAATAGGTTTACCTGTTTTCATAGCTTCGGCTTATGCAGGTTTAATTTTACTTTCATCTTTTGGAGGTGCAAACTAATGAATAAGCCAAGTTTTAGAAATTCAATTGTTGAAACAGTTGAGCAAGTTATACAAGAGCTTAATACTCAAGGTGTACAAATTGAAGTTGACACAAACGACAACGGAGAGTTAATTACATATTATGACAAAGGTGTAATAGTTACTCTTTGTCATACATTTGAGATTAGCCCTAATGTTTTAGACTTTGCTTTATTTACTGCCGATATAAAAGTATATGGTCCAGTATCTATCAAGCTAAATAGTAAAAATGTAAAGATTGCCTGTATGTTTAGAAACTTGTTCACTAAATTATATACACCCAAAATAAATTTAATCCAGGAAAAAAAGAAAGAGTACGGATTTAAAAAAGCATATCAGGAATTAATAGAAGGTATTAAGAAAATGGAATTTGATATAGAGAAATACGACTTTCAGATTATGAGTTATTTAGTTAGAAAGGGCTTTGATATTCCTGATAAATTCTCAGAGTTAAAAACCTTTGTTAATGAACTAAAAGTTAATAACTCAGATGTCTATAACGACATGATAACAGTTATTTTAGACGCTAATAACTTTGTTGAAAATCTAAGCAAAGAGGTAGTTTAAAATGCTAAACATAGAAGGTTATCAAGACAAACACGAACAAGAGCGTTTAACTATCTATAACATGGATTGTATGGAATTACTAAAACAAACACCTGATAAATATTTTGATTTGGCTATTGTAGATCCGCCTTATGGAATTGGAGAAGATGGTTCTAATAACAAAACAAGAGGTTTTTTAGCTATTGCTAAAACATATAAACCGTTTTTAGGCAATGATAAAAAACCTTGTGATATTAATTATTTCAATGAACTTTTTAGAGTATCAAAAGATCAGATTGTCTTTGGTGCTAATCATTTTATAGAAAACATAAATAAAAACTCTAGTTGTTGGATAATTTGGGATAAAAATAATTCTACAAGTCATTTCGCAGACTGTGAGCTAGCTTGGACATCTTTTAAGACTGCAGTTAGACGATTTGCTTATACTTGGCATGGAATGTTACAAGAAAATATGAAAAATAAAGAAGAAAGAATCCACCCAACACAAAAACCCGTTGCATTATATGACTGGATTTTAAATAAATATGCTAAACCTGATTTTAAAATATTAGATACACATTTAGGATCTGGTTCTCATGCTATAGCTAATCATTACTACGGTTCTGAATTAATAGCTTGTGAATTAGACAACCATTATTTTAAAGAGAGCGTAAAGCGAATTGTCAAACAAACAAGTCAATTAAGTTTTTTAACAGGTGGTGAAATATGCAACAGATAGGAGATCTAATTCTAAAAGATTTTCTATCTAGCTTTGAAACAACGATTAATAAAAAAGACTTGATCATCAAAGCTTTGATAGAAAGACTAGAACAAAAAGAGAATGAGTTAAAAGAGCTAAAAGAGACAATCAAGGGTTTAGGGTTATTTATGAAAGATTTAGGAGAAGTTTAAAAAATGAGTTTAGAGAATTTAAAAAAAGAAATCCCGTTTAAATGGAGAGTACAAAGTTTTAGCAAAAGCTCACAAACTGCTTCATGTGTTGCTTATGTGGATGCTAGGGATGTTATGGATATTTTGGATCAAGTTGTTGGACCTGAAAACTGGCAAAGTGATTTTAAAGAGATAAAAAGCAATCTTTATGCAGGCGTTGGAATAAGATTAAATAACTCAATCGAGTGGCTTTGGAAATGGGATTGCGGCACAGAATCAAACACAGAAAAAGAAAAGGGCGAAGCATCAGACGCATTTAAAAGAGCAGCTGTTAAATGGGGGGTAGGAAGATTTCTTTATGATATACCTATTCAATACGTAAAAAGTAATGAGAAAAAAACAGCTAGTAATTATCCTTTTGTTGTTGATGATAACGGTCAAAAAGTTTGGGATATAACAAAATTCATTAATGATAAAATGGGCAACAAAAATACTACCCAACCAAAACAACAAGTAAAAAAACAAGAACCGCCAACAGTTCAATTATCAGAAAATATTATAGATATTCAAAAAAAGAAAGAACAAGAGCAAATGCAAAAAGATTTTATAGCCGTAAAAAATAAAACTGTCTTTCAATGGACCAATGTTGTTAAAAAATGGTTAGATAAAAAGCCCGAACTAGCAGGATCAGAAAGCTTTGATAAATGGGCTTTAAAATACAAACCTGAAGCAAAAGATGAGAGGTAAACGCATAATGAGAAAACAACACGAAAGCATTGTTTCAAAACAATTACAAGTTTGACATTCAGCTAAGGGTTGATAGACATAATGGGATTACAGTCTATGAGGTTGAAAAATACTAAATGACTAAAGAAATAAAAAAAATAATTCTATTCTTTGCAATAATGATAATTCTTGCTCAGATGATAGAATCAAAAGCTTGTGTTATTGCACCAAGCCCGACACCTGAGCCGACAGAAACACCTATTTTGACCAACCAATTATAAAGGATATAAAAAATGAATCAAATATTAAATAAATATACAAATAAAGTTATTTGTGAGTCTGATAATTTATCAATAAAAGAACTAGCACAAAATAATAATGCTAATCTTAGAAATGCTAATCTTAGAAATGCTAATCTTGAAGATGCTAATCTTGTAAATGCTAATCTTGTAAATGCTAATCTTGTAAATGCTAATCTTAGAAATGCCAATCTTCCAATTTTTTGTAAATGGTTAGTAAGTTACAAGGTTGTTTCAAATGATGAGAAAATCACCATTGACGATATTGATATTAATTCAATTGAAATCGCAATTGGTTGTAAATCAAAAACGATTAAAAATTGGGATTTATGGTTTAAATCTCAAGAAGAATATTCAACAAAAAGAGATACATTTGAATTTAAACAAATTCATGGAATGTATAAAGCTTACAGAGCTTATTTAACAACAGTTTATGGTGAAATAAATGAGTAGTACAAAAAGAAGTAACTCAAGAGAGTTTCACATATCAGATTTTTATATAACACCTCAAGAACCTATAAAACAGTTTTTAGAGAAGTTTTTAAGCATTGAAACTTTACCAGAATATTCTTCAATTCTTGAACCATCAGCAGGAGGAAACGATAAATATGATATGCCATATCCTACAGTATTAAAAAAACTTGGTATTAATTGTAATAATCTTGATACATTAGATATTAGAGATAATTCAAAAGCTTATAGCAGAATAGATTATTTAGACTCTAATGTTTGGTCAAGATATGATTTAATAATCACAAATCCGCCTTTTAATTTAGCTTTAGACTTTATTACAAAAGCACTTGATGAAGTTACTTTTGACGGTTTTGTAGTTATGCTCCTAAGATTAAATTTTTTCGGTAGTCAATCCCGACAAAAGTTTTTTGCTGAAAATATGCCTAAATATTGTTTCGTTCATAGTAAGCGTATTTCTTTTTTTCCTGAAGATTTTGAACTGGACGGTAAAGTTTATAAAAAAGGTTCAACAGATTCGATAGAATACGCTCACTTTGTTTGGCAAAAAAACTATAAACAAGATTATTGTAAAACTTATGTGATTTAGAAAGGGGATTAAATGAGTAAAAGGTTTAGTAATATAATGCTTTTAGGAGCATTATCAATGATGGGGAGTGTAATTCCATCAGGTTTTATTAATTCATTTGATTATACAACACCAAGTATAGATAATTCAAAAAAACATAAAGCTAAAGCTAAAAAAGCTAAGGCTAAAAGAAATAGGAAAAGATAAAAAATTAAGGAGAGAAATAGGATGGATATTAACACAGGGCATCTAGTAGACCTAGGAGCTACAGAAGAGTTATTAAAATATAATGGAAAGAATTATACACCTGTACCCGAGAAACTGCAAGGAGAAGCAATCCGAAAACTGCAAGGATACTGTGAAACTTTTATAGATTTAGAGGGCGATTCAAAGTTAGCCTTATGGGCTAAGAAGGAAAGAAATAAAAACAAAGCGAAAATGATTAAGAAATCAAGAAAAGGTAATAGAAAATGAATATAAAAGATGCGTATGCACAACATAAAACTTTAAAAATAATGAGAGAAACAATAAAAGAATTAGAAACAAAGTTTAAAGGCTTTGGGTGTTGTTTACTTGTTTTTGAATTTGAGATACTATTTAAGGCTGAAACAAAGAGTGACTCTATCAGGGGTATATCTAACCCTACAGTTATCAATTGAGTGCGTAGAAAACCCAATGTGCTTGCACTTGGGATGAATACGCACAAACTAACGCTTACTGTATATTATATTTAGTTGCAATATATTTAATCTTAGTGTATAATGCTGTATATATTAAGATATTAAATTTTAAATAAAATGTATAAAACACAAGTTAATCAAATCAGAGGATTAGAGAGTAAACAGTATCAATTATTGCGTAAACTTTGCTATCATTCGGCTCGTTTGTATAACTATGGATTATATAATGTTCGTAAAACATTTGATGATACTAAAACATATTTAAGATATGAGCAAAATTATCATCATTGTAAATCTAATGAAAACTATCAAATATTACCATCTGTAATAGGTCAACAAACTCTTAAAATTGTAGATAGAAGTTTTCAGTCTTTCTTTGGTTTACTTAAAGCAAAAAAGAAAGATTATAAAGATGTTAAAATATCACCTCCTAAGTTTTTAAATAAGCAAGGATATTTTCAATTAACTGTTCCTTCAAATGGTTTTAGTATTAAAGATGGTATTTTACATATAGGTTTATCTAAAGCTATGCAAAAATCAGAAAGTATCAAAGGAATAAAATTACCATTTCCTAAACATATTAATTCTGATTCTGTTAAAGAAATAAGAATACACCCTAAATGTAAAGCAAGGTATTTTACTTTAGAAATAGTTTATCAAGATAATGAAGAAAGTTTAAATCTTAATAGTGATAGTATTCTCAGTATTGATATAGGATTAAATAATTTAGCCACTTGTTTTGATGTAAAAAATAGTAAGTCGTTTATCATAAATGGTAAGCCGATAAAATCAATTAATTATTACTATAATAAACAAAGAGCTAAACTCCAATCAATAAAAGACTTACAGAAGATTAAAGGTGAAACAAGACAATTATTTTTACTTGCAAGAAAAAGAAATAATCGAATAAAAGATTATATTCGTAAGACTGCTAAAACAATAATTGAATATTGCATAACTAATAATATAGGTAAGGTAGTTGTAGGTCATAATAAAGGTTGGAAGTCTGAAATTAATATAGGAAAAAAGAATAATCAAAACTTTGTTCAGATACCTTTTGGATATTTAATGAGTTGTTTAGAATCTAAATGCAGTAATAATGAGATGGAGTATAAAGAAGTAATTGAATCTCATACAAGTAAATGTTCTT
>JACCDG010724358.1_pt1 | contig 16929 bp, 14 predicted proteins | sample 7442471 | NCBI WGS metagenome assembly JACCDG01 (sample SAMN15323444, study PRJNA562643) | freshwater metagenome | isolation source: river surface water | place: USA:Blue River Watershed | collected 2017-08-17 | reverse complement strand
CCTAAAGCATAGATTAATCTGTATAAAGGTTGTTGTTTAGAAGCTTCTATGGCTGCTTTTAAATTATCAACGCTTTTTTTACCAAAACCTTCTAGTTGTCCAATTTGTGCAAAGTCCAATTGATAAATCTGTGGAATGTTTTTTAGTAAGTTTAGCTCATAGAACTTTCTAATATTAGCGTCTCCAAAACTTTTAATATCCATTGCATCTTTACTTACAAAATGGATCATTCGTTCTACAATTTGTGCAGTACATGCAGGATTATTACATCTCCAAACCGCTTCAGTTTCTTCCTTTTCTAATGCATCATCACAAACCGGACATTGAGTAGGGAATTCAATAATTTTTTCTGTTCCTTTTCTAAGTGAGCCAATAGATTGAACAATTTGAGGTATAACATCTCCAGCTCTTTCAATAATCACCGTATCGCCTAATCTTAAATCTTTTTCTTTGATGTATTCTTCATTATGCATAGAGATGCTTGAGACAGTCACGCCGCCAATAGCCACAGGTTGCAATTTGGCAACAGGTGTAACCGCTCCGGTTCTACCTACTTGAAATTCTACATTTTCTAAAATAGTAGTGGCTTGTCTAGCTTTAAACTTATATGCAATGGCCCATCTTGGATGATGTGATGTCATGCCTAGTTTTTCTTGCAAGGCAAAATCATTTATTTTAATCACTAAGCCATCTATTTCATAAGGTAAACTATCTCTTTCTATTTCAAAATCTTTACAAAATTGAATTACGCCTTCAATATTGGAGATTAATTTTTTTTCTTTTTGAGGAGATCTGAAACCCATATTCCACAATAGTTCTAAAGAACCGCTATGTGTCTTTAATAATTCTGGGGTGCTAGCACCTGTTTGTAATGTATAAAAACTAATATGGTAAATAAATGCGTCTAAATTTCTGTCTGCCACTTCTTTTGGATCCTTCATACGAAGACTACCAGCTGCTGCATTTCTTGGATTGGCTAAAGTAGGCAATTGTTTGGCAATTAATTTTTGATTAAAGTCATCAAAAGATTTTTTACTCATGATTACTTCACCTCTAATTTCCATTTGCTGAATTCCATAGCTAGATAAAGGAATGCTTAAAGGGATGGATCTGATTTGTTTAATGTTTTGAGTGATTTCTTCACCTGCAACTCCATCACCTCTGGTACAAGCTCTCACTAACATATTGTTTTCATAAACCAAGGAAATGCTCGCTCCATCAAATTTGGGTTCAACGCAATAATTGATATTTTCTAATTGCGCACCTTCTTTTGCTTTGCGATCAAAATCATTTAAATCATCTGCATTATAACTATTCTCCAAACTTAACATTGGAACCAAATGGGGAATGGTTTCAAATTGTTGATTCAAACTATTTCCTACTCTTTGGCTAGGTGAATCAGCGCTAATTAAATCAGGATTAGCCGCTTCTATTTGAAGTAATTGTTGGTATAAGTTATCGTACTCGTAGTCGCTTATTAATGGATTAGCTGCTACATAATATTGGTACTCGTGAAATTTTAGCACCTGCTTTAGTGCATTTAATTCAATATTATGAGGGTTTTGTAAGAAATCCTTCGTAACGGCCTGAAGCCCTTGTATTTGTTCTTTATTGTACATGATTGGAAATGTCTGCTAAAATACAAATTGTTTTATTCTTTTATTTCGTATTTTGGCAACTAGAACGATTATTTTCTTGATTGCTTATGCTTGAATACAACAAATCTGTAATTGGGGCGAATGTACCTGTAAACAAGGATGCAGCTCTATTGGTGAGTGGTTATCCAAAAGTGCCTTTAACGGTTGACTGTGTTATTTTTGGATTTACAGATAACCAGTTAAAAGTATTGCTGATTAAGAGTGATTTAGAGCAATACCAGGATAAACTATCTCTTTTAGGAGATATGGTTCAATCTAATGAAGACTTAGATACTGCAGCTCATAGGGTTCTATTAGAAAGAACCGGAATGCAAAATGTATATTTGGAGCAAGTGCGCACTTTTAGTAAAGTGGATAGACATCCAGGAGGCAGGGTTATTACAACTGTATATGCTTCTTTATTAGACTTCAAGCATCAAGAATTGAAAATTCATGAAAACGAACTTAAATGGCATGCTTTGAGTCAAATCAAAGAAATGGCTTTTGATCACAAAGAAATTTTAGATGTTTGTCATACTTGGTTACAAAAGCGAATTCAAGAGCATCCATTGGCATTTAGTCTTTTACCAGAAAAGTTCTCATTGAGGCAGGTACAGAATGTGTATGAAGCCATTTTGGGCACACAGCTAGATAGAAGAAATTTCAGAAAAAAATTCGCAAGCATGGGCTTGTTGATAGATACTAACGAGATGGAAGTGAATGTTACCCATCGTCCTGGTAAATTGTATAAGTTTGATTATGCCCAATATGAGATCAGCAAGCGAAATTGGGTGGGTATAGATTTTTAAAATACCTTTAGGCACTTTTACAAATAGGTATTACTATGTTATATTCAATGACCGGTTACGGTAGGGCAGAGAGTAATTTTAATGAAAAGACATTTATCGTCGAAGTAAAGTCTTTAAATGGAAAGCAATTTGATCTTCGCTTAAATATCCCTTCGCCTTTAAAGCCTTATGAGGTAGAGATAAGAAATAAATTGAATGAAACTATCTTAAGAGGTAGTGTTGAATGTACTATTCAAATCAAATCTAATGGTGTTACAAAGCCCATTAGTATCAATAAAGAATTAGCAAAATCTTATTACCAACCCATTATGGAGTTGGCAGAAGAGTTGGGAATTACCAAAGAAAACATTTTAAGTACTTTATTAAAAATGCCAGATGTGGTTGCTTCAACGAATGAGGTATTCACAGAAGAAGAATGGAAAGTCTTGGCAGGTGTTTTGCAACAAGCTATTGATTTACTAATGAAGCATAGAGCAGAAGAAGGTAAATCTATTGAAAAGGATTTGTTGGAAAGAGTGGCGGCCATTTCTGAACAACAGGTTGTTATTGAAAAAATTGAACCTATAAGAAGAGCCAAGGTAAAAGAAAATTTAATCAAGCAATTAGAGCAGCATATTGGTGCAGATAAATATGATGCAAATAGATTAGAACAAGAGTTGATTTACTATATTGAAAAAATTGATATCTCTGAAGAGCGTGTGAGATTGACCAATCATTGTGCGTACTTTAATTCTATTCTACAAGAGAAAGATCCATCTAAAGGGAAAAAACTTTCTTTTATTTTACAAGAAATGGGCAGAGAAATTAATACTACAGGTTCTAAGGCGAATGATGTTGATATTCAAAAGGCAGTGATATTAATGAAGGATGAATTAGAAAAAGCGAAAGAACAAATTTTAAATGTTTTATAAGATGAGGTTGTGGAGTAAGCTATATTTAATACTTCTTGTAACGCTATTTGTAGGAGCTTGTCAAACCATTGATTTGTACGAGCAAACCACTACTTATCCGGAGCATCAGTGGTCAAGTAAGCAGGTTAATCAGTATCAATTTAATATCGCTGATTCCAATGCCTTATATAATATGTACTTTGTCGTGAGACATCATAATGCTTATCATTATAAAAACATTTGGCTACAAGTGACTACACAGGCTGCAGGCGATAGTGTTCAAAAACAAACTATCAATATCAATTTAGCAGATGATATGAAAGGTTGGATGGGAACTGGAATGGATGATATTTATGACCACAGAGTTGTTATGAATTCCCAGCCATTAAAACTCCCAAAGGGGATTTTTAAAATTAGTGTGCAGCAAATTATGCGAGAAGACCCACTTCAAAATATATTAACTACTGGAGTAAGAGTAGAAAAAGCAAAACCATGAAACTAGCCATGAAAAAATCATTGATTGATCCATTGAAATTGGTCAGTGTGATTTATTGGATTTTTTTAACCTATATGGTGGCTGCATTTATTTGGTGGTATGTTTCTTTAGAAAAACAAAACGATCAAATTACGCAAATTAAAATCGAAAAATTACAAGCTACTCCCGGTACAAATACTGATCAATATAAGGCGCTATTAAATTATCAAGAAAGAAAAAGAAAACAATTTCTAGGAGAGGGTATTACTTTTTTATTTTTATTTTTCTTGGGTGCTATTTATGTATACAGATCCTTAGTGAAACAATTAAGGTATTCGAATCAGCAGCAAAACTTTATGATGGCAGTGACGCATGAGCTAAAAACACCTATTGCAGTCACTCAATTAAATATCGAAACACTTTTAAAAAGAGAGCTTCAGGCCGATCAACAAAAACAATTGCTGAATAATTCATTAAAAGAAACTCAGCGTTTGGATGCATTGTGTAATAATATTCTTTTAGCTGCTCAATTAGATTTGGCAGATTATCAACAAAACAAGCAATCCATTCAACTATCTGAAATGGTGAAAGCGGTTATAAAATCTTTTGAAGAAAGATTCCCGGCAAGAAAAATGATTGTACAAGTTCAAGAAGAGGTCATGATGTTTGCAGAACCATTATTAATGCAAATGCTTTTACAAAACCTGCTGGACAATGCCAATAAGTATGCGCCTATTGAAACACCCATAGAAGTTGTTTTAGAAAAAAATGATCGTCAAATCTTATTGCAGGTCAAAGACCAAGGTCCAGGTATTCCGCCAGCAGAAAGAGAACGCGTCTTCAATAAATTCTATAGAATGGGCAATGAGTCTACCAGATCTGCAAAGGGGACGGGCCTTGGATTGTATTTATGCAAAAAAATTGCCGAATTCCACCAATCTCAGCTATTAATTAGCGAAAATCAACCACAGGGTACAATTTTTAGTTTTAAGGCAATCTTTTAGGTTTTTGGGCGTTATTAAAGGGTTAATTCTACGCCATGTCTTTGAGCTCTATTGCCGATTTTTTACAACCCGTTAATTTAGACCTACTTTCTAAGGATGAAGGCTATAGGGACACACAATTAGGAAAACATATCAAAGTATATGAAACCCAATTGCCAGACATTTCGGATGCCGATATGGTGATTATTGGTGCTGGAGAATGTAGGGGAGCTGGCTATGCTTTAAATGAACATGCAGCAGCAGACGGAATTCGTGCTGCTTTATATGCTTTATACTATTGGCATGCACAGGTAACTATCGCAGATTTGGGTAATGTAAAAATTGGACAAAGTATCCAGGATAGTTATGCAGCATTGAGAACAGTGATTGCAGAATTGATTTTACAAAACAAAAAAGTGGTAGTGATTGGGGGATCTCATGATTTAACATTGCCTCAATATCATTCATATACAAGTATTCCAACTTTGGTGAATGCAGTGGTTACTGATGCTAAAATTGATTTGGATTTGGAAGCCAGATTACCTGCTGATCATTTTTTAGAAGAATTATTCACAGGCCTTCCAAATCATTTAAATCACTATGCGCATATTGCTTTCCAAAGTTATTTTATGCATCCACATATGCTGGAAACCATCGATAAATTAAGATTCGATTGTTTTAGATTGGGTGTAGTGAGAGAAGATATTGAAGAGATGGAGCCGGTGATTCGAGATAGTCATATGATGAGCTTTGATATTAGTGCTATTCAAAATGCGCAAGCCCCTGCAAACATAATTACGCCTAATGGATTAAATGGTGAAGAGGCTTGTGTGTTAATGCAGTATGCAGGTATGAGCTGGAAGACTAGTAGTATTGGTTTATATGGATATCAGGCAGAACTAGATCGTAATGGATTGACCGCTATTCAAATCGCACAAATGATCTGGTATATCATTGATGGAATCCAAAAAGGAAAGAAAGAGTCTCCATTGTCGGCCACGGATAGATTTAAAGAATTTCACATTGCCTTTTCTGATATAGATACGCAATTTTTACAGAGTAAAAGTACTGGAAGATGGTGGATGCAACTTCATAATAAAGAGTGGGCTCCATGTAGTTATAAAGATTATTTAGTAGCTTCAAAAAACGAAATTCCAGAAAGATGGCTAAGAGCATTAGAAAGAGAGTAATTACTGTCCAGTATTTATCATTATTTGTATCAATTATTTTATTCGCGAGCTCTTGTGCAGTTCAAAAAGCACAGCGTTCATTATTAAATACACCTGCATTAAAGGGAGCCCATGTGGGTATTGCGGTATATAATGACACTAAAGGTGCATGGATTGATCAACACCAAAGTGATTATTATTACACACCTGCTAGTAATACTAAAATTCTGGCTACTTATGTTGGCTTGCAGTTTTTAGGAGATTCTATTCCAGGTTGGAAGATGGCAGAAAATGCTGATACCTTATTTTTATTTCCACAAGGAGACCCAAGCTTTTTACATCCAGAGTTCTCTTATCAACCTATTGTAGATTTAATACAAAAAACAAATAAGCAAGTAGTGATCGCTACTACGCTATCTAATGATCGTTTTGAGAGCATGGGAGATGGTTGGGCTTGGAATGATTATGCAGAAGACTATCAACCAGAAAGATCCAGAATGCCTGTATATGGCAATGTGGTCCACTTCTACGATAATGGCAAAAGCTTGCAGATAAAGCCCTTTAGTTTTTCCAAAAATCAAGACATTCAATACGAGGCAGTAAAAGCTAAACAGTGGTCAAGAAAAAAATCCACCAACGATTTTTTTGTCACTACTCAAAAAAATAATGCCAAATATTTTCAGATTCCATTTGTAACCGATCCGGAAAAAGATATTCAATTATTGAATGACAGTTTGCATATAACAAAACCGATTCAAGTTTTAAAGTATTCACCACAACTTGCTCAAAGAACTATTAAAACAGTACCTACAGATTCTTTGTTAAAAATTATGATGAGCAGAAGTGATAATTTTTATGCTGAGCAAGTGGTATTATTAGGTAGCGCTCAATTATTAGGTCGCATAGATGATGCTGCTTTTATGGACAGCTTAATAAAAAGTGAATTTAATTTTTTACCTCAACCCATGCGTTGGGCAGATGGTAGTGGCTTAAGTAGATATAATTTAAATACTCCTGAAAACTATGTTGCTATTTTAAAACAAATGCAGGCTAAGTTCGGAGAATCAAGGGTTAAAAATATTTTTGAAAAAGGAGGAGAGGGTACCCTATCTGCATACTATAAAAATTTTCCAGGTACTTTGTATGCTAAGACAGGAACTCTTGGTGGACAAATTGCTTTGAGTGGATTTATTTATACCAAGCGTCAGCAAAAATTATATTTCTCGGTATTGGTGGCGAATCATATGAGCAAAACAACTAGTGCTGTTAGAAAGGCAGTAGAAGCTTATTTAGTGGAAATTGCAAAGCGTAATTAATCTGCAGCATTCATTCATCAAGAAGTAATCAATAGTAGTTATTGAGTAAACAAGCCATCAATATAGGCTTCGTTCAAAGAAATATAGGTTGGAGCTCCTGTAGCTGTTACCTGAGGTGTTTCACATTCACTTAAAGCATCAATCAAAGTTCTCATCTCTAATGTGGTTAATTCCTTTCCAGCTTTGATAGCCATCTGTCTACTCATGCAACGAATTAACTTTTCTCTCTTGCTAAAATTTAGGTTGGTGCTGAAATGCTTAAACTGCTCAAGTAAAAGTTCAATAGCATTTTTTTCATTACCAGATTCTACATCTGCAGGAATCCCTTGTATTACAAAACTATTAGGTCCGAAGCTTTCTAGCTCATAACCTATTAATGCTAGGTCAGGTATAATTTCTTCAAGTAATGCAGTGTCTGATGCACTCAATTCTAAAACCACTGGGAATAAACTTTTTTGAGTTGCATGGGCTTGCATACTAGCTCTTTGATATTTCTCATACAAGATACGCTCATGTGCTAATTGCTGATGAATCATTAAAAAACCGGAATTCGCAGGAGCAATGATATAGGTGTTATGTATTTGAATAAGAGGTGCGTCTTCTAAAATGGATAATTTATTTTCTGCTTCTACAAAACCCATTGAAGAAGGCTTTACAATATATTCATTATTAGGCTCTGCACTGGGTATGGTAGAAAAATAATCTTTCCATTGTGCATTGTCTTTATTGCCGCTTGATTTAGGAATAAAATGTGCTTGGTTTTTTTGGGTAAACCCAGCGTACAAGCTATTGCTAGTAGTTGCATTTACTTTTTCTTCTGTAAATGGTTTTTGTATTGCATCCAAGCCTTGAATAGAAGCGTCTAATGAAAAATCTAATGAAGGTGCAATACTAAATTGTGCCAAAGCATGCTTGACTGCAGCTTGTACAAATGCATAAATGATTTTATCGTCTTCAAATTTAATTTCCTGTTTAGTTGGATGCACATTAATATCCACTTGTGCAGGATCTACATCTATATATAATATATAACTTGGAAAATTTTCTTTAGCGATTAAACCCTCAAAAGCATTCGCTACTGCATGATGCAGATAAGCGCTTTTAATAAATCTACGGTTAACAAAAAAGTATTGATCACTTCTTGTTTTTTTAGCGGTTTCTGGCTTACCTACAAATCCTGCTATATTTAAATAATCCGTGTGTTCGCCTACAGCGACTAATTTGGCATTATAGCTATTGCCTAAAACTTGAATAGCTCTTTGTTTAAAACTTCCTCCTTCCCAATGAAAAACCTCTTGTCCATTATTATTTAAACTAAAAAAGATTTCAGGAAAAGCTAGTGCTACCCTGGTGAACTCGTCGATGATATGTTTAAGTTCTGCAGCATTGCTTTTTAAAAAATTTCTTCTAGCTGGCACATTGAAGAATAAGTTCTTCATACTAATACTTGTACCCACTGGGCATGCAGTTGCAGTGGTTTCTACAATCTTACTATTCTCAACAAAAACCTCGGTTCCGGTTTCGTCTTCTTCTCTTCTAGTTTTTAGATGTACCTGTGCAACAGCAGCAATGGATGCTAATGCTTCTCCTCTAAAACCCATGGTTCTAATTTGAAACAAATCTTCAATGGTGCTTATCTTACTTGTGGCATGTCTTCCAAAAGCGTTTTGTGCATCTATCGGGCTCATGCCCTTGCCATTATCTATTACTTGAATCAAGGCTTTGCCAGCGTCATTGATAATGAGTTGGATTTTGGTGGCACCTGCATCTACCGCATTTTCCAACAATTCCTTTACGGCACTTGCTGGTCTTTGAATCACTTCGCCCGCCGCAATTTGGTTGGCTATATGATCTGGTAATAAATGTATTGTTTCGGCCACTTTTAATCTTTTTGAAGTGTGTAAAAGTAGTAAATTTGCCACTTAAAATTTCATCTTATGCTCAGAACGGCAGACATTCAAAAATTACCCCATCATTACCTACCCAAAGACTTTATTTTAACTGATTGGGCAAGCCTGGAGCCATATTTTATAGAATTATCCGATAGGCCATTAGAAGACGCTGCGGCTCTTGAAAAATGGCTAAAAGATTTGAGTGAATTAGAGGCTTTTATTAGTGAAGATGCTTGTTGGAGACAGATTAAAATGACCTGTGATACCACCGATAAAAGTTTGGAGGAAGCATTCAACTTTTTTTGCATGGAGATTCAACCCAAAATGCAACCCTATGCAGATGCTTTGAATAAAAAATTAATGGCTTGTCCATTTACTAAAGCTTTGGATAAGGATACTTATTTCACTTATTTGAGATCTGTTCAAAAAAGTATTGATTTATTTAGAACAGAAAATATTGCTATTCAGGCCGAATTAAGTGTGATGCAACAACAATATGGTGCGATTGCTGGAAAGATGACCATTACGCATGAAGGCCAGGAATATACCTTACAACAAGCCGCACAATTTTTAGAAAGTGAGGATAGAAGTATTAGAGAATCGGTGTATAGAAAAATTCAAGAAAGAAGATTAGAAGATAAAACTGCTATGCATGATTTGTTTTCTAGTTTAATCCAGAAAAGACATCAGGTGGCCATTAATGCAGGATTTGAAAATTATAGAGATTACAAGTTTGTTGAATTAGGAAGATTTGATTATACCAAAGAAGATTGTTTTCAATTTCATGAAGCAGTGAAATTACATGTACTTCCATTGATTGATAAAATCTACGCTAGAAAAAAACAAAAACTAGGATTGGATGTATTAAAACCATGGGATACAGAAGCAGAGCCAGCAGGAACAAAACCATTAAGACCTTTTACTGATGGAAAAGATTTGTATGAAAAATCAGTGGCTTGCTTTGAACAACTTCATCCTTTTTTTGCTGACTGCTTAAAGAAGATGAACTCATTAAAACATTTTGATTTAGAAAGCAGAAAAGGTAAAGCGCCAGGAGGTTACAACTGCCCTTTAGCAGAATCTGGTGCTCCATTTATTTTTATGAATGCTGCAGGTCAGATGAGCGATGTGACTACCATGGTGCATGAAGGCGGTCATGCTATTCATAGCTTCTTGTCACATAATTTAAGTTTGAGTGCTTTCAAAGAATATCCAATGGAAATTGCAGAAGTGGCAAGTATGTCTATGGAATTATTTAGTATGGACCACTGGCAATCTTTCTTTGATAACGAAGCAGATTTGAATAGAGCGAAAGAACATCAATTAGAAAGAACTATTACTATTTTTCCATGGATTGCTATCATTGACAAATTCCAACATTGGGTATATGAGCATCCAACACATACGATTGAAGAAAGAACAAATACCTGGACCAGTATTTTAAAAGAGTTCTCTACAGGTAGTATTGACTATTCTGGATTAGATGAGTTCAGAGCAATTGGATGGCAAAGACAATTACATTTATTTGAAGTGCCATTTTATTATATAGAGTATGGTATTGCTCAATTAGGGGCAATTGGCATGTGGATGCAGTATCAGAAAAACCCAACTGTTGCATTAGAAAATTATATGAATGCATTGGCATTGGGTGGAACTAAAACATTGCCTGAGTTATATAAAACAGCAGGAGTTGAATTTAATTTCTCTCCTAGCTATGTGAAAAAATTAATGGATTTCACTAATTCGCAATTAGAAAAATTATATGTTTAATATTAAAACCAAGACTATGAAAAAATTACTTATTTGCTTCGGATGTATGGTTATTCAATGGAGTGTTTATGCTCAACACCAAGCACCTGCTAATGTTAGTTCTGGTAAGAATGGTGATCCAGCAATGCCAACCTATTTTGTGAATGGAGTAGAAACTCCTTATGCAAAAGTGCTAAAAATAAATACATCGACTATTGAAAGCATGGATGTATACAAAGGTCCAGATGCTATCGCTAAGTTTGGAAAAAAATTCAAGCATGGAGTGGTGATGGTTAAATTGAAAAAAGCTAAAAAATAGTTCAAAAAAATACCCTCGAATTTCGAGGGTATTTTTTTATGCGTTGTTATTGTTATTGTTATTCTGTGGAGGTCGATTATTAGGTCTAGGTCCATTGTTATTAGGACGAGGACCATTGTTAGGGCCATTGCCTCTAGGTCCGTTGTTATTAGGTCTTGGACCATTGTTATTAGGACGAGGTCCGTTATTTCTAGGGCCATTATTGTTTGGACGATCGTTTCTGTTTTGATCTCTTCTTCTGCGATCGTTTTTCTCTAAACTTTTTAAACTAATTTGACCAACCAACTCCACAAAGCTATTTTCTACTTCTTTTACTTTACTGCTGGTTAATTCTACTGCCTGTAATTCATCTACCACAACACCTTGTTGGTTTAAGCGTTTAATTTCCTTAACTCTTTGAATGGTTAAAGGATAATGCTTGGTGTTATTTGGCAAAGTATACCACATTAGATTTTTGAAAATATCTTTCTTAATCAAGAATGCTTGACCCATCGCAGTTTGTAAAGTATCTGCATAGTCAGGGAAATCTTGTAAAGCGTCTAAGTATGTATCTAATTCAAAATTCAAACAACATTTTAAACGACCACATTGGCCACTTAATTTGGTTTGATTAATAGATAGGTTTTGATATCTAGCAGCAGTGGTATTCACACTCTTGAAATCGTGTAACCAAGTGCTACAACATAATTCTCTACCACAACTTCCAATACCGCCTAGTTTAGCAGCTTCCTGTCTTATACCAATTTGGCGCATTTCCACTTTTACTTTGAACTCACTAGCGAAAATTCTAATCAACTCTCTAAAATCAATTCTATCATCTGCTGTATAAAAGAAAGTAGCTTTTTTGCCATCTGCTTGTAATTCCACTTCACTTAGCTTCATCGCTAATTTCAAGTTGCTTGCATGCGTACGGCTTCTTGCTAAAATATCGGCTTCTCTACTTTTACTAATTTTAAATGCTTCAATATCTCTTTCGTTGCTCGCTCTTACTATCTTCTTCATTTCGGCGCTAAATTCATCCACGCCGCGTTTTTTCATTTGAATACGCACTAGCTCTCCAGTAATGGATACTTCGCCCACATCAAAACCATTTACCCCTTCTACGGTAACATAGTCTCCTTTTTCAAAATGTTGTAAAGTAAGATTTCTATAAAATTCTTTTCGGCTGCCTTGTTTAAAGCTCACTTCCAATACCTTACATTGACTCTCAGCATCGTCAATAGGCAAGTCGCGCAACCAATCGTGTACATTTAATCTATTACATCCTCCCGTGCTACAGCCGCCATTACTTTGGCAACCTCCTGGTTTCCCAGTTCCGCAAGATCCACATCCCATATATTGTAAGTTCAGACTGTTAAAAATGATAAATACCACAAGGCTAGGTCCACAATTCTTTTCACACTTAGTCTAGCCTTCTGTCAAAATTAAGGTTTTGTTCTGAATGATATGGTAGAACTTGATACCCAAGGCCATAAATAGCATTTTTGGGTTGGCATTGCGCTCAATATAATATACAGCCTTGTCTAATTCCTGGATCATGGCTTCTAATTGACCCACACCAGCAATTTTGTTGATTCTTAAGGCAAAATCCTTCAAATCTGGGTCCAAATGCAGGTCTTTTCCTAATACTTTTAGTCGGATACTTTGCTCCAATAGATGATTAAAGTACTTTAAAAATTGCTTTTGAGGCTCTCTTCCCATTTTGCTGGTTTCTTCCACCCATTTAGCTTGAGCTACTGGGCCATTCTTTAAAATAGCGTTTAGCCATTCTCTGATCTGGGCCAAAAAGTCGGCATCACTATGTTGTAATAAATGTAGGGCTTCTCTATAATTGCCATCCGCCATTAAAGACACTTGAGCAGCTTTTTCTGGAGCAATTTTTGCTCTTTCTATCAAGGCCTTTTCAATAGATGCAGAAGACAATCTTGGAACTCTAATTAATTGACATCTACTTAAAATCGTTGGTAAAATATTTTCTTCCGAACCGGCTACTAAAATAAAAATGGTATTTGCAGGTGGTTCTTCAATCAATTTCAATAATTTGTTTCCTTCCTTGCCTAAATACTCTGGCATCCACATCACAAGCACTTTGTAGTTGCTTTCAAAACTTTTGAAAGACAATTTCTTAATGATTTCATTACACTCGTCAGCACTAATATTCCCTTGCTTATTATCTGCTTTGATAAATTGTAACCAATCAAAAACATTTCCGTAAGGGTAACCATTGATAAATTCTCTCCAAGATTCAATATGATTGGAGCTTAGATTCTTTTGTCCAGGTTTTTCTGTGATGGATGGGAAAGAGAAATGCAAATCAGGATGCATTAAACTACTCGCTCTTTGATAAGATGCTAATTGCTCTATTTCGTCAGGTCCTGGAATTGCTTTTGATATATTTTTTTCCGCAGGTGCTCCAAATAAATCTTCTACTGCTTCTGTCTCTCTGGGTATGCTAACAATATATTGAGCAAATGCAATGGCCAAAGGCAATGCGCCTGATCCTTCAGGACCAATCATTAACATAGCATGGCTCAGCCTTTGATGCTGCACCATTTCTACCAACTGTTGTTGTAATTTTTCTTGACCTATTACTTCGCGCAATAACATGCAGCGAAGATAAAGTATAGTTGCGTAAGCGCCTTATTTTAAGTTACTCAAAATAGCATCACTATCTGGTCTTACATTGCTAGGGTAATAGGCAATCATTTTGCCATTTTCGTCTAACAAGAACTTATTGAAATTCCAGCTGATGGTGGCATCTAAAACACCATTCTTCGATTTTTGAGTTAACCATTGGTAAATTGCCGCTGTGTTACTACCCTTAACATCTACTTTATCGGCTAATGGGAATGTTACACCATAATTCTTTTTACAGAATTCAACAATCTCCTCGTTTGAGCCTGGTTCTTGTCCGCCAAATTGATTACAAGGGAAACCAATAATCACTAATTTATCTTTGTACTGTTCGTATACTTTTTCTAATGATTCGTATTGTGGAGTATAACCACATTTGCTTGCAGTGTTCACCACTAATATTTTCTTTCCTTTGAAACTAGACATTTTAATATCCTTGCCATCGATGCCTTTTACAGTAAAGCTGTGAATACTTTGTGCGCTTAATGTAGTAGTTGCTGCAAATAACATAATACTTAATAATAGTTTCATAAAATTCGTTTTAATAGATACTCAAATTAACATCAAAAAAGCAGAAAAGTTGACTAAATAGTATAAGTGGCAGTAAAAACACTCAAATTTTTATATTCAGCACTTGATAGGGCGGTGCTGGCTGCTTCAATAGTAGCCCCCGTAGTCAAAACATCGTCCACTAATAAAATATGTTTGTTTTTGATGGTATCCTCATGTTGTAATATATAGCTTTGGCCAATAGCTTCCATTCTTCTTATGCGATCCTTATGTGTTTGACTAGCTGACTCATAGGGCTTGACTAATACATTCTCCAAAATAGGCAAACCAGTAATGGATTGTATGCCCTCACATATTAATTGCGCTTGATTGTACTTTCTCTTTTTCTTTTTAGAAGGACTTATTGGAATGGGTATTAAAGCGTCAATGGATGCTTCTCTCATTTTTTCAACAATATAATAACCCATCCATCTTCCAATCATCCAACCTGCTTTTTTATTATGGTGGTATTTTAATTCAGTGATCAGTAATTGAACAACACTATCTTTTGTAAAAAACAATAAAGTGTTGGCGTAATAAAAAGAAACTCTACCCCAAAATATTTTATGAATGGGATTAGTAGCACTATTTTCAAATTCAGTGTAGGGGAGTGTATCTATGCAATGATTGCACAAAACATTTTTCTTTTCTAATTGATCTGTGCCACATGACAAACAAATATGTGGATACCATAGATGCACAAAAGCATCCAAATATGGCTGTAAAAAATGCATTGCATTTTATTTAGAAAAATAATTGATAAGCCTGATCTACTCTTTCAATAGCAATAATTTCAATGGCATGTTTTTTTACATCAATGCCTTTTAAATTGAAAGAAGAAATAAATATTTTTTCAAAACCTAATTTTTCTGCTTCTGCAATTCTTTGTTGAATTCTATTCACCGCTCTAATCTCTCCGTTTAATCCTACTTCACCTGCAAAGCAAATGCCTTGCGGCAATGGAACATCTTCATAAGAAGAAAGTAAAGCAAGAATCACTGCAAGGTCTAAAGAAGGATCTTCAATTTTTAAACCACCAGCAATATTTACAAAAACATCTTTCATGCCAAATGCAAAACCACCGCGCTTTTCTAATACAGCTAATAATAATTGCAATCTTCTTAAATCAAAGCCTGTCACAGTTCTTTGAGGAGTTCCATAAACACTTTGTGTAACGAGAGCTTGCACTTCAATAAGTAATGGACGCATGCCTTCCATGCTTGCCGCAATTGCACTTCCACTAAGGGAATCATTTCTTTGTGCAATTAAAAAAGCAGAAGGATTCGTCACTACTTTCATTCCTTCACCAGTCATTTCATAAATCCCTAATTCACTTGTTCCACCGAATCTATTTTTTAAAGTGCGTAACATTCTATATGCATAATGTCTATCACCTTCAAATTGTAAAACGGTATCTACCATATGTTCTAAAATCTTTGGACCTGCGATAGAACCTTCTTTAGTGATATGTCCAATTAAGAAAACAGGCGTACCTGTTTCTTTAGCGAATCTTTGAAACTCTGCTGCACATTGTTTGATTTGTGATACTGATCCTGCACCTGCTTCAATCAAATTAGATTCAATAGTTTGAATGGAATCTACAATCAAAACAGTGGGCTTTAGTTTTTTAATTGCTTTAAAAATGGCGTTCGTTCTAGTTTCAGCAAGCAAATAAAAATTTTCGTTTTTTAAATTTAATCTGTCCGCACGCATTTTAATTTGCTGAATACTTTCTTCGCCACTGATATATAAAACAGTTTGATTTTTCATCATCAAACCCTGTTGTAAAAACAAAGTACTTTTGCCAATACCAGGTTCACCAGCAACTAAAACAATGGATCCTAAAACAATACCACCACCTAATACTCTGTTCAATTCTGAATCAGAACTATCTATCCTTTTTTCTGAAGTACTATTTACTTGATCAATTGCAATCAATTCAGAACCTTTTTGTTGGCTACTATATCCATCCCAGCCAGCTTCTTTTTCTTTTCCTGAATCAATCAGCTCTTCTGTAAAAGTATTCCATTCGTTACATGCAGGGCATTTTCCGACCCATTTGGTAGACTCATAACCACAATTATTACAAAAAAAGGCTGATTTCGCTTTGCTCATAGGGTAAAGATACTGCCTACAAAAGGTATAGATTTTAAGTATTTCCCGAAAACAAAAATTTTTTGCATTAAAAATGCTTGCTAACATTTGTTATTATAAAAATTTACTATATTAACATATTGTTAATCAATATTTTAAAGTTAATATTTATATAATATTAGATAAAAAAATAATGTGTAATACGAAATTCGGAATTAAATGTTACTGTTTAGTTAAATTTTTCTAAAAATCTCTTTATATTTAGGTTGTGTGTTCTCAAAAAAGTGAACATTTTTTTAACTATAATTTAAACAACAACATGAGAAAAAAACTATTATGGTGTTTGTTTGTTGCGTTTTTCTCTTTCCAAGCGGCAATCGCTCAAAACACAACTGTAACTGGTAAAGTAACTG
>JACCDG010278961.1_pt1 | contig 16929 bp, 24 predicted proteins | sample 7442471 | NCBI WGS metagenome assembly JACCDG01 (sample SAMN15323444, study PRJNA562643) | freshwater metagenome | isolation source: river surface water | place: USA:Blue River Watershed | collected 2017-08-17 | reverse complement strand
GTGTGATTAATACCAGTATTAATACAGAGCTCTGCAGTGCGAAGCGGCGTGTAAGCTTCTTCGAGAATTCTAGTTATCCAGTTTTAAATATATATATTTAACTGGAGGGTTAAACGTAGAGCAGTGTTGTGTATGCTGCTTGTAAAATGAGGGACGCCTCAAACAAACAAGCCAAATCATAGGCCATGATTTGAATATATAACACAGAAGCCTTTATCATCTAACTATGGCGCAGTAATACGCCTAGATTTTATAAAGCATCTATTTTTCGGACCCTATCTTATGAAAAACCTATCACGATATCAACACGTTATGCTCGACATGGAAACGTTGAGCGTAGCTGATAATCCAGTAGTTCTTAGTATATCTGCCATTGCTTTTGATATAGCTAAGATTAACAATTTAGATGATTTTAAAAGACCAGCTAATGGTCAAATTAGAGATGATATCTCTTTTCATTGTGCTCTTGAAATGGACGATCAGATCAAACGAGGTCTTGATTATAACAATAGCACTTTGTTATGGCACTTAAACCATAACGAGAAGTTCTTTAGGGAATGTTTGGGCCAAAAAGGCTCAACCATTCCTATATTGGTCCCAGTGGCGGCGTTGGAAGGGTATAATGAATATATCCGAGCCTTAACAGCCAAGGATAAGCATTACAGGCAACCACTGGTATGGGCATGTGGGGCTATAAACGATCATAGATGGCTAGATAGTTTGTACTCCGCATACCAAATTAAAAACGTAACTGATTTTAGAAGTAAGGTTTGTTACAGAACAATTAGAGATGCCTTTCCAGGATTTGGAAGGGATAGAGTTAATAACCATGACTCTTTCTCTGATTGTGTTAATCAATTAATAACGCTTCAGGAAATTTACAATGCAAATGTCTCCTAGTGAATACAGAATGCTACAAGAAAAATTTAAGACCCTTAGACGATATAATTTAAGCATATCTGCAGTGACAGATTTAGGTTTTAGATTGTGTATTGGGAAGGATCCAGATAGCCGTGTGCCCATTGCTAAGTGCTATGGAACAATACAGGAATGTATAGCAGCAGCGGAAGGTTATATAGCGTGCAGCAATATAAAGAATTAAGTTTAAAAGTTTTGAATCATGGAGAAGTAAGACCTGATAGAACCGGTGTTGGTACTATTAGTTGCTTCTCCGAGAAGATGTCGTTTAATTTATTGTTGGGTTATCCAGTAGAGACGACTAAAAGAGTTGCGGTTTATACTGCGATTAAAGAAAATTTATGGATGCTTTCTGGCTCATCTTATAATGAAGATTTAGCTAAGCAAGGTGTTTATATATGGAATGAATGGCAATCATGTCATGCTAAGTGGGAAGATCAATCAAGGCGTAATGTATGGATCAAAAAAAGAATACGTCCATATCAAGATACTGAATATTGTGGTGACTTTTCGTATGCCAACTTAAATCTTTGTGTGGACTCTATAGATTATAAACTTGCTAATACTTGGCAAAAAATGATGCATAGATGCTATAAAAAGGATAATGATAACTACAAATGGTACGGCGGTGATGGCGTAACTGTATGTAAGAGTTGGCACGATCCTTTGAGTTTTATTGACGATGTAAAAAGAATAATAAATTGGAATCTTAAAAAAGATAATTGGAATGATTATCAAATAGATAAAGATTACTTTGGTTCAAATATTTACTCTCCTGATACAACTATATGGCTTAATCAATTAGAAAATCTCGCATATATCGGCAAGCCTGTCTTGGTGACTGATGATAATGGAATTGCTACAGAGTACATCACCCTAGAAGAGGCATCTGTATCTTTGGACTTGCCAAAAACCACATTGCATAGATGGATACTTGATGCAGTTTCAGAAAAATGCGACCTGAAATATAGAAAGTATTTAAAGTATAATTTTAAATATTTAGATAAAGAAGGTTATGTTTTAAGAAAAGAAATCAAGAACGGCGATTTGGGTCCCGTGTACGGTGCTCAGTGGAGACATTGGCCTACGCATGATGGTAAAGAAGTTGATCAAATTGCTTTACTTGTAGACGGACTTAAAAATAAACCATTCAGCCGTAGACATATTATAAATGCCTGGAATTGGGCTTTTATTCCAGACGAATCTATATCTCCACAAGAGAATGTAGAAAAAGGCAATATGTGTTTGCCTCCATGCCACATAATGGCGCAATGGTATGTTTCAAAAGCCACTGATGCAGATAAGTATAATTATATTTGTTATCTGCTAAATTCTGGTGTATCTGAGTCTGAAATAGGCCCTATGCCAGAATACAAGTTAGACTGTCAGATGTATCAACGATCTGCTGACATCTGCTTAGGAGTTCCTTTCAATATATTAGGTTATTCCACCCTTACCATGATGCTTGCTAAGCAATGTGGTTATATGCCAGGTGTCTATAATCATATAATTGGCGATGCTCATATTTATCTCAATCATGTGGATAAGCTCAAGATGCAACTAACTAGAGAACCATATCCTCTACCATATCTAAGGATTAGAGACGGTGTCGAATCTATATTCGATTACAGGATTGAAGATTTTGAGTTAGTTAATTATAAGCATCACGACTCCATATCGTTTGACGTAGCAGTTTAATTCTCGTCTTTTTATTTTATATTTTAGGATTTTCAATTTACATGAAAAAAGTAGCTTTAGTTACATTTGGGATAGCCGACGGCTATTGCCATAAAGGGTCGCAAAGACTTATTAATAACGGCCCTGAGCTATTTGCTAAGGTTGTGGACATTGTTTCTAACTCAGGAGCAGGTCTAGGTGCATATGTCGCCGTTAACAACCCTGCAGATACAGAAACGAATGTAAACGTCTATAAACAAATTCCTCATCAAAAAATTATTAACTTTAAGCTTTGCACTGATCAGCTTTTACACGTTAATAACGAACTTAGCATTACGGATCATCATGGCGATGTAATGTTATTTAACGGTAATCAGTTTGATTTTATTGTCAGACCTCAAGATTATGATATTCATATCTGTGGTATTGATATTAATGGCATTTTTATTGACGCAATTGACTCTTTCTTGAGACTTGGATTTAGCGTTACTGTTTACAGTGATGTTATTAAGCCATTTAGCAAAAAAACTATTAACCATATCAAGAATAGTCAAGTTAAATTCGTTAGTGCAAAAAGTGTATGTCTTAAATAAACGCTTAAGGTAGAGAAGTGAATGAATCCTAAAATAACCCTTGTTGTGGCATGTGATAAGAACTTTGCCATTGGTAAAGATGATACCTTGCCCTGGAAGATGCCTAGTGATTTAAAGCACTTTAAAAAATACACAGAAGGTAAAATAGTTGTGACTGGTATGAATACATTTAATTCATTACCTCATCTATTAGAAAATAGACTTATGTTTGTTATGTCACGGAATGTCGATGCGATACAAGTATTGCAAGCAAAAGCTGACAAATATAGGCAAGCTAAAAACACGGATAGTGTACCTTTCTGCGCGCATACTACTTCATTGGAGAATTTCATTGAGCTTATCATTGAATACTTTCCGTATCATGAAGAGATATGCATAATCGGTGGTCGTCAAATCTATGATTTATTTTTACCGTTCGCGGATAAGATAGTCATGACCATGATTGAAGCCGAAATAGATGGAGCAGATACGCACTTTACTGTTCCTGATAGCAAGTTATGGAAAATAACTAGCACTCCTGTTAGAAATAACAAAATGGATGTCGATGAATATGCATGCTCAATACATATCTTCGAGAAAGTGCCATCTGCACGAATAATTTCTATTAGTACGAAGCAACCTTTGTCTAAGCTTGAAGTTATTAAATTGCGTATAGACAGTAAATAACCAAATGAGGTTTAATCTATGACAATGCCTTTAGTCAACGGCTCTGTTGTAAAAATCTGGACGGGTTCTCGTGGCAACGACTATGTCGTTGTTGCCGTAAATCGTTCGACCAAAAAAATTGGTCTAATCAAACATACCTGCATCAATCAGGACAACTCTCTTCGTGCTGGCTTAGGCAAAGTACATAAGTGGTTGAACTATGAAGAGTTCGGTGTGCAAAAAATTGTCCCTCGCGTTACAAGAGTTGTAGGGACTCGTAGTGTTGATAATCAACAGTTGCGTGAGTTTCTTGTGCGAGTAGGTGAAACAAATGTGGTAGCAGCTTCACCTGCGCATAATATTGTAGCTAATGTAGATACAGCACAAGATGCTCGTACTGCAGCGGCTCTATAAACATATAGGATAAATATGACTCAGAATGTTTCTGTGATGTATTTTCCGCCTAAACAAGGTTCAGGTGACACAGATCTTGGTGGCGGATACTTAACTAGTGGAATAGTGAAATTCTCTTTCCGCGTTATCAAAACGGACAAAAATGCTAATGGTTGGTTCCTTTCATTACCTAGAAGAAAAACAGATGCCGGTGAATGGGTTGATGTGATTAACTTCGTAAATAAAGAAGCTTTCGATTTGGCTGTTCGTCTTGTGCAAGAGAAGATGAATGGTGGGACAACCACCGCAGCTACTCCTGCTACTCCAACGCCAGCTCCTGCGTCTAAAACAGGGCAGCGTCAGGTTCCATCCAAAACCCCCGGTAATGGTGTTCCTGGAAAAGCTCCCTGGTAAGTTCATCGGGTAGTAAATGACGGATATAAACAAGGTGCCAAGCCAATTTGCCATATTCAAAGGCAAGTCAGCTTTACGCATGCAACTTCAAAAGCCGGAAGCTTTAGAAGAAAAATTCAAAATTGGATGCATCTTTTTGCAGATTGCTCCATTCAAAGAAGAAAAGAATGGTACAAGAATCTTTGCTTGGGAAGAGCAAAAGATTTCTGTTAAATTAGGAGTTAATGATCTTACTCAGCTTATATATGCTGTTGATTCTGGTGGGGAAGCTAAGCTATTCCATCAATTCAATGAAGCATCTAAGGCGATTGAGATGAAACTCAACGGGGACAAAGGATGGTTCTTTTCCGTGGCTCAGTCTAACAAAGACGGAACTAAGGCTAATTTAAGCATTCCAATTTCGAGAGAAGAGGGTTATGCCTTTGGTATCATGCTGAAGACAGCTCTTCCTCTCATACATAACTGGTATTAAAGAAGGTAAACAATGGTAAATCCAGTCCAAAAACTGGCAGCTCTATCAGGTCTTTCTGCTCTTTCTCGTAAAGCAGCAGAAGCAAGAGCTCCAAAAGCAATCACTAATGCCGCAGCAAATCCAAGTAATAAGGCAGGTCAAGCTCTAGCAGCTTTGGCAGGTCTCGTAAACGGGCTCGGCAAGACTAATGTAGTGGTTGCCGCTACTACAGCAGTCAACGCGATAACTGACAATGTTGATATCTACTCTCTTGAAGATGTAGATAGCATTGAAATCATCGTGGTAATCAACGGCGTACAACACTCAGTGTTCGCGCTTTAATAACGTATAATTAGAAGGTAATTTTTAAAATGGCAACTCCAATTCAAGTAATTTATGGCACCGAAGTAGACGTAACTGTAGACGGTGACCTTACCCCTGAACAAATCATCGCAACCTTGAAAGACACCTACAAGGAACTTTCAGACGCTCAATACACCATTACTAATGGTGGCGAAGTGCGTGTGATGCGTATCACTCTGAAAGAAGGCAAGAAAGCTACCGCTTAAGCCCTATCAGGAAGGAGGAGGGGCGAAATCCCCTCCTATTTTTTTATGCAAACAAATGAAACTCTCATAGCATCTCTTTTCGAATTAATGAAAAGATTGCCAAATGATTCTTTTTCTTCGAATGTTATTGAATTCATTGACTTAATGAAATCAGCTAAATATTCAACCTTTTTAACACCTGAAAGAGAGCAACAATACTTCGACTTGAATATCGCGGCTACTCTCGCTCAAATGCAAACATTTGACGCTGCCTGTAAAGGATCCGTCCTTCTCGTCCCCTCTATTCGTAAGTATTTCTCTACTCTCAAAACTCAGGCTCCTGTTGAGGATGACTTTTTTTAATGAGTATGCAAAATATATTGCCATTTATGTCATTTTTCTTTGTGACAAAATACGCAAATCAAAATGGCATTACAGCTCGTAATGTTGCCCCCAACTATGATTCTCTCGCTGACATATATTCCAAAACTGCTAAAAGCTTTAACTCTTCTATAAAACATGAACTGATGAAATACAATGCTGTATCTCCAGATCTCGGCACTGTCGAACTAACTTTACCGATTGATGTATCTATGCATGACTCTAGTAGAATTAAACAGAACGTACATCGTGCTGGTAGCTTAAACCAATATTGTACTTTTCAAACTGTTATGAAATATGACATTGATCTGTTCTCCACTTATCGCAATGAAGCTATTCTTGTAAATAGTGCAACAATTAGAAATTTTTATTTATCTCTGATGTTTGGTGCAAATGTAGGCATCAAGGCTCTTGTCGATGCTACCTATGGTAATCAATGGCAATACGATATGTTCAAGAAGTTGCTATATGATATTCCTACAGATATTAATCTCGAACGTCATACTACGATCCTCTTTAATGGAAATTCTGATATTTTTAATTTTGTTGAAAGTAATTTAGTTAATATAAATCAGAAAACTAATCACTTATTTTTCCAACAGAATCGTGGCAATAACTTTATGATTGGTACTGATAATAGACCAAATCATTTAAGTCTTGACCCAGGTAATGCTATTTCTCGTTTTTCTCTAAACCATAATATAAATGAAGTTTTAGATAAGACTGCCAATATTTCCATCGGTACTAAGGTCGTCGATCTTAGAAGATTTTATTCTGCTGATCAGTTAGCTAATGTATTGCAAATGAACAATAATGTCTTTGCTGGTGCGGCTCAGGTTTCTTGTAATGATATTAATTATCAAAACAGTCCTGTTCGTCAATTTGCTGATAGCACAAGGGCCTTAAGCACTGATATGTGTTCTATGTTTGGCAACTACTATTATGATAGAGATGCTAATGGCAATCATGGATATAAATATTATAATTACATCATATTGGTTAAGTTTATAACCTCTACTGGTGTTGTTACTGTTTTGTATAGTAATATGCCTAATCCAATGGAATATATAATGAATATGTATGTCAAATACAATTTATGTTTCTCTGCGCAATCCTTTGAATCTTCTGATGCTTTTGCTAATAGCATGCAAGAACTTAAGAATTATTTTAATACCAAATATGTAAGGGCTACAAATGACTAAGCCAACAATGAATATAGTTATTAACGATAACGGTTCTGTGGAAATTACATCCGATAATAAGGGTGTAAAGTCTGTAAAGCTTGTTCCGTTACAATACTTTCTTTCTACATTCGCTACTAATTATGCAAGTTTCGAAACTCCGATTATGCCTAATTTCTGCAGAAAGATTATAAAAAGTAGCAACGCTGAGTTATATCTATTTGAATATCCAGCCACGTATCGTAATTTTAAATATAATGGCGACGAAATTAATAATGTATTTTGCCCTCGTACCATCTTTGTAGCTAAGGTTATTGGTGAAGGTGTCAGTAAGCAATTAGTTAAAGCATGTATGTGGGTCGCTGACTCTCTAACGCCATTTAGTTTAACTATGCCTTTGTATGGTTGGTATTGTAATAATTACTCTCCAAGCTTTCATGGTGCATCTATCTGCTGGGGAAGTGGTAAGAGTACGCTAGATCGTATCTTAGCCAGTGATCCATCTACTTATGGTTCTATATTTAATCATTATATGTCTTTGACTTTTAATGATCATTTACAGCCTCAAGTTTCTCTTACTGCATTTGCCAATTCCTTTCCTCATAAAAAGGACATAGCTCGTGGTGATCAAATGCTCCAGATTCTTCGTTATTTAGAAGGTGAAAAGATTTTCCCGACTAATGCTACTTCGAAGACCCCTCATACTCTTGCACAAATTTGTGCTGATTTTAATTCAGGTACTTTTTAATGTCTAATGCTGCATTAGCCTTTGCTCTCCTTGGTGCTCAAGGGGAGTGTAAAATTGAAAGTCTCGAATCCACTAAAAAATTCTGTACAGCTATGTATGCTAATGGAATTTGGGAAAAGAGACGTACTCATATTGGTGAGTTTACTCATCAAATTAGTGATGTAAAGATTCCTTATCTTAAAGAATCATGTGCTCCTGCATTTACATTAACTCTTCCTAAGCTGCCTGTTGGTATATATAATGAAGTCCTTCGTTTCTTTAAAGATATTTATAATACTATTAAGAGTGAAGTGTTTGTTGGGATCTTTTGGAATCTGACAATTAAAGATTACGAGCTATATGTTCCTGCACAAGATGTTGCTGGTGCTTCTATTACTTATAAGCGTGATGAAGGTAAATTTGTTGATCCGAACTTAGTGCATGTTATGGATATTCACTCGCATTAAATTACAGTGCCCTTAAGCAGTAATGCTTATTGAATAATTCGGTGAACTCAGGGAAAACCCTTATACAAGGACAATCCTGAGCTAAGCAGAGAGTGGGCTTTAGTGCTCTCTGAAAGTGCAACGACTAGGTGTTGAGTCCCAACAATAATACACCCACGAGCGCCGAACACCCTACTTTATATAGAGGGTGATGATATAGTCTGATCTTGACATAGTGTATCAACAAATACTTTTATTTTGTTGTGTTTTCTATCAAGATGAATTGTTGAATTTTTATATATTAGTTCAAAGAATTTTTTAATATTTTTCTTTGCGCTGATTGATAAGGTTGGAATGGAATCGTATTGTTTTAGACAATATGTGCTAATTTCTAATGTATTTATTATTCCTAATAATAATTCATTGGTTCCTCTGATTGCAAGTGTTCCTCTTTTACGTTTTTCGTCAAAAGAAAATGATCCGTCACCATCAAAGTATCCTCTGATAAATGCATTTTTAAAATTATTTGGAATATTATTTATAATGTTTTTCATTATTAATGATTTTCTTTCTTCTACTCCCAATTTTTCTAGTGAATCGGTAAGTTGCTTATTGTATATAACGAATCTAATTAAATTATTTCTTTTTAGAATAGTTATTGGATTTTCAGAATTTAGTTCTTTTTTTAATGTTTCCAATACAATTCTGTCTTTTTCATGAATTGTTATTGTTAATCCCATAGAATTTCTACTTCTCGTTATACATCCATCTGCAACTATAAATCCTAATAAATAAGCTTTTGTATCACTATCTATTGTTTCAAAATATTGCATATTACCATTGTCATATTTTTTAAATGACGGACTTCTATGTGTTGTTAATATTTTTTTAACAAACCAAAAACTCTTATTTGTTTCTTTTGATATTTGATTTGTGTTAAATCCTTTATCGAAAAGATTTACTATTTGTGATTCTTCGTAATTCATTTTTATCTCCTGTTTATAAAATTACAATGAGATAATACATCTTGATAGGATAAAAGTCAAGGAGCATAAAATTAAAAAAATGCTCATAACATAATTGTGTAACTTTGGTGCAGGCTTCTCTGGTACTGATACTGCCGATGAAATTAGCACTAAGATGTTTGGTGTTATTGGCAATATCCTAAGTGTTCCTTCACAGGCATGGCGTGCTGGATGTAATCAGAAATTCGTTTCTTTGAAATTTGAAGACATCTTTGACAAAGATTCTACCAAGGTCTATCAAGTTGGCGAAGGTGCTGTTGCTCGCGTTAAAGAAAAAGTATATCCAAAATTGGCTTATCCTACATATCCTGTACAAAATCATCAGGCTTGGCGTTCACAGGCTGGCCTTGGTGCTACTCCTGCAAGAAGATGGATTCCTCCGGTCAATACTCCTAGCGCACCGAAGCGCACTGGAAATCCTGCTCTTGAGTCCTATGACTACTATGAAAGTCTTTATGACAATCAAATCTACAGCAGTGTGGATTACGATGTTCCTGGTTCTAATAGTGGTTATTTCCTTACTACTTTAGATTCTGTATTGGCTTGGGCTAGTCCAGAATACTACGAAGCTGTTAATGATTTTGATACTGTTCTGTCAGATTGGGTTGATTCAGTAAATGATAATACTGCTGAGGGTGCTAATAACCGTCAATTGATTTCTCAATTCTTTGATATGGTTAATTCTTGTGATCAAATGGATTTGAACTTTCTTAAGTATGTTATTAATGAAGCTGCTAGTTTTACGACTGAACGTGACTGGCAAGATCTTTTGCAACATATGCAATCTGTAACTTAAGGTGTTAAACAATGGATGATATTAACTATAAGACCGCGTCTGCATATGCAGCTCGGTATCAAAAATTCTTAGAATCTCTTCATTCCTCAATCAGAAAACAATTATCTAATCCGTTCACTAAGCCTGCTGGGTTTATGGATGGATATCCTTTCGAAGCAACTAATATAACTGATATTGTTATTAATGGTTGTGGTGGAACTGGTGGCTGGTTTATTCCTAAACTAGCTAAGATTATGCTTGATGCGAGCATGAAGAAGCGTCTAGCTCCAAATATCAATCTTTATTTGATTGATGGAGATACTGTTGCGGATAAGAATATTATTCGTCAAAACTTTATCCAAAGAGACGTTGGCAAAAATAAAGCCGAGGTATTAGCGAATAGATATGCGCCTATATTCCCTCCTGGTGTTACTGTTAACTTTGTAGACAAGTTCCTCACTAATGAGGTTATCTATAATAGTTATGACCAAGTTATTCGTGGTAAGTTTGCTCAGATTCATGAGCTTCCTGCTTTTGCTAATAGAACTAGCAATGCTGACTTCTCTAGTATTCTTGTTATCAATTTTGTAGATAATGCTATATCTCGTCGACTCATTCACAATTGTGCAATGCATAATACCAATCGTTTCTGTTTGGTTGTCGATGCTGGTAATAATTTGTACAACGGTCAGGTTAATTTGTCGCTGTATCAAAATGGCAGATTGCAGTTGCCAAGTAACTACTATCTTAGAAACTTTGACGAGATCAAGGATAATGAGAATGTTAAGTTAGATAATTGTGCTGATGCTGATTTGGCTATTAATAATCCAGAACAGTTATTTAATGCTAATGACATGTCCGCCACTATAACTGGCAATATCATTAATGATATGTTTGCTACTTCTATGTTGACATATGGACTTGTCAAGTTTGTCACTGGCAAAACTATGGCTATACAGAACTTATTCCCATTAAGCTTTGTTAATTTATATGCGCCGGTTCCAGAGAGAATTCCTGTTCCTACGCATTATATGGTCATAGATGCATTTAATACTCCTATCTATAAGTATTTTTCTAATCAATATGTCTATAAGAATACTGCTGAAATAGTAGATTCAATCTTATACAATCACTCAATTAATGGGACTCCTATTAATCAGTCTACTGTAATGACATTTGGAAGAATGTTTTGTGACGAAGTCATGAAAGAGAATCCAGCGCTTGCAAGATCTGAAGAACGTGTTTACATAGACAGACATAGAGCATTAATTGCTAACTACGACGATTATCTTACTGAGGTTGCAAATGCTAAGGCAGCAGCAAAAGCTAAGAGTACGCTACCCAAAGCAGCGTAAGACGTTGAGGTTTCAGGTGCCAGTTGATTCTGGCGCCTTTACTATTCAACAATTTTTGAAGCTTTATGTCTTATTTCTACATATGTATATGATTGTTCTTAAGCATAGTATGAAATTGATATTGGCCTCTACCCAAAATGAATATATAAATAGCAAGAAAAGAAATGGCGACTTCCTTCAACAAGGCGCTATTGCTAACTTTATGATTAGCTATGAACTTATATTAAAGAATTATAAGTCGTATCTAATTACCAGTAATCATAAAATTAAGGAAATGTATCTCAATAATCTAATTAGAGAATCTGAGAAACTTAATCCTGCATTTAATGATTTATTTGAATTTCTTGGATCTATTTCCAATACGTTTATTTTTAGAAATGTGACTATTAACGATAGAGTTTTATCTATGATTAATAGGGGACTTCCTGATGAAACCGCAAAAGAAATTAAGCAGATACATAAATCTATTTCTAGGTTTTTTATTACCTACTATAGGATCTATTCTATTCATTATGGTTTGGGTGACAATGTTTATGGCTTTGTTAAAAATAGGTCATGTGTCAATAATGCACAATACCATTTGGCCAATAAGCCTAAGTCGTTAATTAATATTGATATCAATAAGTTTTTTAATAACTGCACGATTATCAAGGCAATGAAAAATAGGATCTTTACTGATACTATAGATTTGTTTGATGCTCCATCTGCTATGAAAACTTCTCTTAACTTGGGTATATTATCCTTGTTAGGTTATTGTACTCATAACTCCGTATTCCCTACCGGTGCTTCTTTTACGCCAGTATTGTCCAATATAATGCTGCTGCCAATTGACGTAGATATTAAATCTTATATCGAACAGCTTGCCATTAAAACAGAATCCTCTATTAAGTATTCAAGATATGCAGATGACATTTCTGTCTCTTCAAACCGAACCAAAATAAACAATAATCATGTTCTAAATATAGATGTCATTAAATCTATAGAGTCTATTTTAAATTCATATGGATTTTATGTTAAATATAAGAAGACATTGATTGCTGGTCCTGGCGATAAGAAGACTATTAATAACATTGTTCTCGATGTAGACAATGGTCGCCTATCTATAGGTACTGATAAGAAGTTAATGTTTAAAACAATACTCTCAGGTGATGAATCTGATGACGATGAAAAAGATTATGTAATTGCTAACCTTCCATATATTAAAGATATAAGTATAGAGCAATACAATTATATACGGAAAAATAATGATATATATTGTACATAAAGGTCTTAGTACGCCTGATAAGCAAAGCTTTTTAAATGTACTAGGTCATGCTGAAATTAGTTCTGATGAATGTCAGTTTATTGATTTGCTGCATGAAGATATTGATATATCCACCAAGGATTTTATTATTGCTTTTAATACTTATAAGGATGTAGCAAGGGCATTAATTTCGAAAGGTTTATTTAAGACTGGAGATCTTCTTGGTAGTGATATGTATGATCCTAGCACGAAGTTTTGTTTGATTAATATTTCCCATTCGATAACTGATATCTTCTCAAAGGATGAGTCTAAAAATATTGTTTGGCAAAAACTACTAAGCTTCCACACCTTCTATGAAGAATGTGGTAAGGTTGGTGGCCTTGAAGGCAATAACCTTTCTGGGCAAGATGATGCCCCTGCAGTTATTGATGGCGCTCCATTTGATGATGATATATCCATAATAGGTGAAGCTACTGCTCCTATTGTTGATGATGTAGCAGAAGAATTGGTTGCAACTATTGATATCGACCTTTTGGTTAATAAGATAGGCGAGCAACTAGATCTTTCTGATCCTACTCTTGGCAAGAGTCTAGCTGTGTCTTCAAAGTTTGTATTCCAATCTGAGAATGCAACTGTTTCGATATACCCAAATAATAGAATTCCTGCCAAAGAGCAAGGGATCAATATGTCGTTTAAGGATAGTCTAGCTTTAATTAAGTTAGCTATTATGTTCGATGCAAAGACGGTGAGCTTCTACAAAGAGAAGCCTTAGTGTACGTCTTGTTTTTAAAGTTTGTTAGAACCTTTCTGACTTCATTAGCGATCTATGTGTCTAGGAAACTTATCCAGTACATAGATTGCTATTTTACTAATAAACTTGCTGAAGTCACCCCCACCATTACATGTGATAATTGTCAGTTGACTTTTGATAAAGAAATTATTTATCAATTGCATCACCAAAACTGTCCCAATTGTCTATCAAAGTTCTCTTGCGAATTCTCAGAATATGACAGCAACAGATCCATCCCCAGAAGTAATCACTTCAACACCAATAACAACCCAAGATAAAAATATTACTATCAACGTAGATGATAGCAACGCTGTTACATTTAATTTAAATGGACAATGGAGTCTTCACGAAGCCATTGGAGTTCTCGTATTGACAGGCGTCAATATATTCACAAACAACTCCCAACATCCAGGTTTATCTTATGTAGCAAATAGACTAGATCAACTTATAGCATCATTGGCACCTACTCAATAATGGATAACACTGTTTGCTTCTTAGCTATTGACCCGTCTATTGCCTCTACTGGCTTGTCCGTGCTATCAATGACAGAAGACAACAAATTTATTCTTCACTATAAAACCTCTATATCCCTTAAGCGTACTAATGTTGTTGATAAGACTAAGTTTAAAAAGAAATATGACATGTTTGGCTTATTTTATTTTGCCCTTAGCCATATTATTAATGAACTAGGACACAAGATACACTTTGCAGTATTCGAAGACTATTCCTATGGCTCTATAGGTCATCTAGCACATCTAGGTGAGCTTAATGGCATGTATAAATTCGAACTTACCCGTTTAGGTATAGAGTTTGATGTTATCGCTCCAGCTTCCGTTAAGAAGGTTGTAGGTGGTAGCGGTAGGGCTGATAAGAAAATGGTTGCTTCAAAACTTAAAGACTTTGTGCTTAATTTGGACAACTTTACGTTTAATAATAATGACGAGACGGATAGCGTTGCCGTTGGCATAGCCTATTGTCTCAATATGATGAAGGCAATAAATGAACCTAGTGAAGATACAGACGAAGATTGATGAGTTTATTAGTTCTAATAATAGTGATGTACTTTCTTCTGCAGAGTATGTGATATATACAGCCAATCTTTTGTTTGGTTTGGCTATTCCAATTCTTGCCGTTGATGATAAGCATCATATAGTTGATCCTAAAGATTACTATTCCGTTGAGTCTGCGCACATGAAAGACCCAGATAATCCATATTTGGCTTTGTTAGTAGTAGGTCATAATTTAATTAGTGTCGCTTCGAGTTTTCAAGATGTCTAGTATTGTTGATCCCATCATAGATGCTATGCCTCAGATTGAAGAAGCGCAAAACATAGTAATGAACAACCTCAAATTTAGAGGTAAGTCTTTGTGTGAATGGGAGAAGTTCTTAGAATTTCCTCCTATTCATCCAGCTATGTCTGTGACTGAAATTAACAAATTCAATCTTAGATATATAGAAGTAAATGATCATATCATGTCGAATTATGCTATTGCTAAGGCGTCATGTGGTGTATCTGCTGCTACATATCAATCTGCGCTAAAGACAAAGCAGAATGAATTAATAGAAACTATTAAGAATGATCCAAATAACAAGCGTATGCCTGGAATGGATTCTATAGAAAAGTTGGCCGCCTTATCGTGTGCTAATGAATATCATGCATGGAAAGTAAATGAAATGCACGTAGACTTCTGGAAGACATACCATGACAAAATGTATCTTCTAGACTCTCGACTCTCTAACCTTAGTTATACTTTGAGAAATTAAATGACTTCTATTTTAGCTGTAACCTTTAACAATGCTCCCAATGAACTAGATATTAATAATCTTGTTTCATTGCTAAAAGATGATGAGTATTGGTTTAATACCGTAATCTTTGACTCAATGTCTTTTTTATATTTGATCAATTATATCGTTGAAACTTATGGCTTAGAAGAATCGTATTCTGATATAATAAGAAAGTCTATTAATACTAGATTCTATTATCCTCAGTTTCCGGTATCGAGCTTTAGCTTAACGTTTGCTGTACTTGATTACCTATATGCTCATTACGCGGATACGAAATTAAAAGATTGTACTATATTGCACATGCTTTACATGTATGACTTTGAAATATTTATCTTTAACTCTTCGTACATAAACTATACATTGCCTACCTTTATAAATGAAGGCATTAACGTTGTTGACTCTTTGAAAGATAGTTTGTCATTTAGATCTTTTGTTCCCAAATTTGGGCTACTACATCTATACGGAAAGTTTGATAAGATATACTTGGATGCACTTTGTTCTTCCTTGGGTATATCTAATAGTTGGAAAATATTGGAGTTGTCTCCTTGACGCCAGAAGAAAAGAAAAAGGGTTTAGCTAGCCTTAAAAATAGCTTAAAGAAAAAATGGGGCGATGGTGTAATCATCGACCATGAAAAAATGAATATAGAATTTGTTAGCACTGGTTCTCCTCTTTTAGATGCTGGTATAGGTGGTGGTATCCCTCGTGGTAGATTTATAGAAATCTATGGGGATGAATCTTCGGGTAAAACTACTACTACTCAAATTGCTATGGCTGAATTCCAAAAGAAATTCCCAGATCAACTCGTTGGCTTTATTGATGTAGAACATGCTATCAATATCCAATATGCTAATTCCTTGGGCTTAGATACTTCTTCTGATAAGTTTATCTTGTCACAACCTGGAAGTGCCGAAGAAGCTCTTGAGATTCTATTACAATTCTGCGAATCAGGTCTATTTAGTGTTATTGCTTTCGACTCTATTGGTGGATTGATGACTCAGTCTCAGTTAGAGAAAGGTATTGATGAAGAAACTATGGGTGCTCTTGCTCGTGTTATGAGTAAATGTGCTAGCAGAATTCATACCGCTGCTAATGATACCAATACAACCGTCATATGGATTAATCAAACTCGTAACAAGATCGTTATGATGGGCAATCCTGAGACTGTAAGTGGTGGTAAGACATTGCCATTCTTCCATTCTGTTCGTATTAAAGTTAGGAAGACTGGACCTGTTGTCGTTAAAGAAGTTGCTATTGGACAAGAAGTTGAATACAAGATTATTAAGAATAAAGTTGGTGTTCCATTTGGTGTAATTAATACATCCTTATTCTTTAATGTTGGATTCGATGCTATTAGGGAAACTATAGATGTCGCCTATAAGGTTGGCACTATTTATTCTAGTGGTGCTTGGGCTTATGTTCATAAAGGAACTGAAAATGAAGTCAGATGGAACGGTAAGGCCGCTTGTATTCAATGGTACAGAGACAATCCTGTGGAATATGCGGAGCTCCATGCTCGTACTTTCGCTGCTGTTGAAATACCAAAAGATATAGTAATTGAACCAGAGGATGAAGATGGCC
>JACCDG011671016.1_pt1 | contig 16931 bp, 34 predicted proteins | sample 7442471 | NCBI WGS metagenome assembly JACCDG01 (sample SAMN15323444, study PRJNA562643) | freshwater metagenome | isolation source: river surface water | place: USA:Blue River Watershed | collected 2017-08-17 | reverse complement strand
TCATTTTATTTGTTTTATTAAGTTTATACTAAATTCACCGCAGCAGCAGCTAACAGCGGTTTTGTGCAAGCTGCCCGACCGCTCAATGCCAACGCTTCGCAGCCTGACACAAAGCCGCAAAACGTTACAGGAAAGCACTACCGACCTGCTCCGTAGGAAACATTCTCACTTGCAAATCCATAGGTATTTCTTGAATTTTATCTATTTGTTTAAAGAAATAAGGAATATTTAAAATAGAACATTCGGCTTTCATTTTTCTTGCCCATTCCAAATTGAAAGGTCTTTTGTGGTGTCCGCTTTCGCCACCTTGTATAATCCAATCAATGCCTTTCAAATCGTTTAATTCTATTTTGTCAAGTTGTGGCTCAACTGAAAGGAAACGCAATCCATTAACTTCTAACAAATGCCTTGTAAGTGTATCAAATGTTTGTTGATTTACAGGCGAAGTCCCAAACATTACATTTTTAGGTGGATTAGTTTTCCAATTTTCAGGAATTATTTTATTGATATTGCTTGGTCTTTTTGTAAGCAATAAAAATATAAGGTTTGGATATTTGCCAAAATCAATATTCATAAAAAACAACTCACGGATTTTGCCAGTATCATAATTCCTTGCATTTCCTTTACTGTCAATTAGTGGCATTGGCTTTTCAAAAATATCCATCATTGAGCCTACAAATACTCTGTGGTTTTCGTTTGCTTCTTTTGCTAATTTTTGATATTTATCTAAATCAGTAAAGAATGCTTTAATTTCTTTTCTTGGTTTGTCATTACCCCATACATCATTGCCCCATCTTTTGGCTAATGTTTCAGCATAACAATTGTCGCAACCTTCGTGTACTTTGGTGCAACCGTGCCATAAATTTGCGGTGTGGTGTGTCCACTCTATTTTACTATTTTGTGCCATATTTTATGTTTTTTTAAGTTTGTTTTAAATTAACCGTGCCTTCCTGTAACACGGGTTTTGCGAAAGTTTTTTGCATTCAACATTTGTGCTAAAATTGAGCATTTGGAATAGGCAAAAAACCTGTCGCAAAGCCCGAAACCGTTATAAGCAAACGGTAGCTACTAAGAAACCTATTACTATACCTAAAATAATTCCATAAATAAAATCTTTTTTACCACTTTCATTCGCATATTCTTCCATACAATCTTGTATAGTTAATGGCAATAGTTTTATCGGATTGCTTTGATTTATATCTTCAAACTCAGCGTATTCTCTTAATATTTTTTCTGATTTATTCATTTTAATTTTCTAAAGTTAAACTATGTTTTATTTTATTTTTTATTAAAAATAATTGTAATTTTTTTAATTCTTTTGGGTAAATTTTGCACGAGTACATCTTAACGTTAATTATTATAAAATCATTTTCATTAGAGAAAATATTTACTTTAATCTCATTTATAATATGATATTGTTTTAATTTTTCTATTATTTTATTTATTTTCATTTTGTTTCAATTAAACATTCTGTTCCGTCAGCTTATAACCCAACCCTTGCTCAATTTGCGAATTACATAAGTGGTCAGCAAACTAAGCAAGGCTCGATAACGTTAGCAAACATATTATTCAGAATCCTGAAAGACGTTTCCAATAACTTCTATATGTTCTACATTTGTTTCTAAAAGAGTAATAAAACAAGAAATTCCGTAATAACCAAAAGCACCGTTTTCAAAAACAATTGTTGAATAACCTTTGAAATTTTTGTATTTTATTTTATCTCCTTCATAAATATCAATTCCTTTTTTATCTTTAAAATTTGTAAATTGCATTAAAACAATATCATCAAAAGTTTCAATTTCATAGCATTTATTTGGAGGGACACATCTATCGTATTGATTGTCGTCCCAAGTTATAAATTCATTATTGAAATCTATACTTACGACATTAACCATTAATTCATTTCTAACCCAAGCACGAAGTTTAAAAATACGATTTGCTAACACGTGTTTGGAGCAATGCGGGGATTTGTCATTAATTTTAATATCTTGCATCTTTATTAAGTTTAGTTATTAATCGAAAAATGGTGCATTTTTAGCCCGCACTGCACCAAGCACGGGAACGTTATAGGTAATGCTACTATTCTGTATCGAATAAAGTTTTCGGTGAAAAAGATTTTAAAAAATTTTCCTCCCTCTTTTTAATACAATCAAAATACTTTTCTTCCTTCTCAATCATCACATAATCTCGTTTAGTATTGTAACACGCTTCTCCAAGTGTCCCACTTCCAGCACAGTTATCTAACACTAAATCACCTTCATTCGTATATGTTTTTACCAAGTATTCTATCAATCCTAGTGGTTTTTGTGTAGGGTGTAACCTATCTTTTCCAAATGGAATATCAAATGATAAAATTGATTTAGGGTAATTAGTACCATTTATTTCATACTCTCCTGATTTTAGTGAATTATATTTAAAACTACCTTCTTTTTTTACATCATTCTTCCTAGTTTTAATTTTCTTTTCCCATATTACATCTTGTGGGTTATACTTTATTGGCGTTGATGCACCTGTATTTACACCTGCTTTACTAAACACTAAAATATCTTCGTGTGTTTTTAATGGCTGAAATTTAATAGCAACGTGGTTTGCCCCTTTATTTTTTTGCCACACCCAACTATATTTGAATAGTTTGTAATTAGAAGATACTAAAACACTTGTAAATGGTTGTGAAGCAGTTAAAACTATTGCTCCATTTGGTTTTATAAGTCTTTCATACTCTTTCCAAAGTTTATCTAAATCAACAATACTTTTTTTATTGTATTTATCCATATTTTTTAAAACACCATCAAATTCACAGTACGTTGTTCCGTATGGTAAATCACACAAAATCATATCAAATATTCCATCAGGTAGTTGTGGCATTATCTCCAAACAATCTCCTAAGTATGTTTTATTTTTCTCAAAAATAATTTCTGCCATCACTCAATTTTTTAAAATCTTTTTTTAGTTCTTCGTATCAAACTTTATCCTTAATTAACCGCACTACCTATAACAAGGTATTTGCAAAATTGCCCATCAACATTTATGCTTAATTTGAAGTATCTGCAAGGGCAACTTCGCAAATACCCAACCGTTATGCGTAATGTTAGGACAGCACCCTGCTAACCGAAACATCGTAATAATTTTTATCTTTTTCAATTCCTATGTATTGACGATTTAACTCTTTACAAGCTAAACCTGTTGTATTGCTACCCATACAATTATCCATTACTACATCATCTTCTTTTGAAAATGCTTCTATAAGCCATTTAGCTAATTCAACAGGTTTTTGCGTTGGGTGTAGCTGGTCTTGCCTTCGCCATTGTTGAGGAAAATCTAAAATCGTTGTTGGGTGTCTTGTCCCTTTATTATCGGTTATTACACCAGCTATTCCGTATTCCATATTATTTACTTTGTTTGGTGTCCATTTTCTTTTATAAGGTGTTCCTTCTGTAAATTGCGGTTTGTAGTACGAAGCACTTTTACCAAATACTAATACCATTTCGTGTTTTTTCAAAGGCATATATTTAGCAGTTAAAGGGCTTCCACATTTGCTTTTTTTCCAAACCATATCGTACCTAAATAACTTTTCATTACTCAAAGCAAGTTTAAAAGCGAATAATCCTGCACCAAACAAAACTATATTCCCTTTTAGGGCTAATATTCTTTCATATTCTTTCCAAAGTTTATTTAAGTCAAGTAGGCTATCCCACTTGTTTGCAGTCGTACCGTAAGGCAAATCGCATAAAATAAGATTTACGCTTTTATCTGCTATGTATGGAAACACATCAAAGCAATCAGCGTGTATTAAAACACTACGCATAACATCGGTTTTGCAATAGTGGGGCGGAAGTTGTAAATTCATCATTTGTAATTCTATTAAACATTAGTTGTGGGTTGAACATTTGTGCTTTGAAACCCCACCATCGCAAAGCCGAGAACCGTTATAAGCAAACGGTAGCTACTTTGAAACGTTTTTGATTATATAAGTGTTAGTTTAAAGTCGATATACATAGCATCCAGAGTGAAATAAAAAGAATTTTCTTTACTTATGATTTTATTTCTATTCATGCAGTTTACATAAAAAACCTCTGAACCTATCACAATCCTTTCATAGCATTCACTAATATCTCTTCCGTCCTCAGTATTGTACCATTTCAAGTACGTTTTAGGTTCAACAACTTCCTCTACTTTAAAACATCTTACTTGTTTTTTAAATTCTATAACAGCTCTGTTATCCATGTGTAATTTAGCCATTTCTAATAATGATTTTTAAGTATAGTAATATCATTTATTGCTTTAGGATTATGAACTATTCTTCCATTATCATTTAATATTAATCCTAATTCATTTAAGTTTTGTATATGGTTAATTTGTTCCATTCTTTTTTATATTGAAAAATAGTGTTTAACTAAAATACAAATAACAATTATTAATTCTGTTATAACAAGTGTTTTTGTTAATTCTATTGGTTTCTTTTTCTTTTTATTATTATCATCACTTGTATTTGATTTTGTATTACGAATAATGATAATGACTGAGTATATAATAATATATAAAAGAATCATCCAATATAAAATTATTAATCCTGTTAATAAAATAAATAAAATCTTATCTGACTGATTATTATCTATTCCTATTACAAGCCATAAAAAACATGAAAAATTTAAAATAGTCCAAATCCTATCTATAATAGGAGTTTTTTTATCTATATTCTTCATTTCTGATAAATCAGAAATGCTAGTATTTTCATCAATCTTTAATGTATCTTCTTCTATTACAGGAATACTGTATTTATAAATTTTTCTAATAATAAGGAGTAAATAAATAAATCCGAATAGGTAAAAATTATCTTGTGTCATGGTATTTATGTTTTTTTAAGGTATTATTACTGTTGTTACTGTTGAGTCTTTAATTATTACAGAAAATCCATCATTAGGAAATGTTCCATTGCATCCTATCGTTTTTGTCATTTCTTTTATTTTTTCATTTAAAATTTCTTTTTGAATATTATCAATGTTAAATCCTTTAACTCTCTCAAAATATCTAACAATTGCGTGTTCTGAAACCCTAAAATCTGAATCTCCAACTTTTTCTAATTTAGATATTTCTTCTTTAATAGAATTTATTGAATTTACTTTTTGGCTATACTCCCTTTGCTTATTTGAAATTTCATTTTTTAAAGCACTAGCATCACCCTCTAGCGTTTTAAGCTGAGTTTGAAGTCCTTTTATTTTTCTAGTTTTTTCAATCATTACTTTATAAAATTTTCGGAATGCTTTTCAATAAATTCGGTTAATTCATTTATTTTATTCACATCCTTATAGTCAACACAATTGTAGCCAAAGTAAGTTGCGCTACCGTTTATTGGTTTTTCAAAAAGAACGACTCTACTAATATTATGGATGGCATACTGATACATTTTTGTTTTATCAGCATTGTGAAGTAAAAATGAAAATCTTATTCCAATACCATCTCCATCATAATACAAATCTCCCTCACATTCAAATCCAATTCTAAATAATTCATCAGAGTAAATCTGTGAATCAAGTATTTTTATATTTTTTTCCTTTATCATAATGCTAAATTTTAAACTAATTATTATTATCGTTAATAGGATTCTGAGTTGTCATTTTTTCTACAACTGACATGGTTTTTTCAACTTTAGACCTCTTTTCACCGTTGTTATTATTATTATTATTATTATAGTTATTGTTTGGAGTGGTATTAAAGCTATTATTCATGTTTTTTCTAATAGCAGCAGTATAATCTGCCATAGGTTTATTCCCAACTCTCCATCCAACACTAACATAATGGTCATAAAGATTTTTTATTTTTTCTTCAATAGCATCAGGCTTTTCTTTTAAATATGTGGCATGAAATTCTTCATAACTAGGTGCTACAAATTTTACTTTATTATTATTGTTTCTTGTTGAGGTATTTTTATTATTATCATTAATAATAGATTCTTTATCTTTTACCTTTTCTAAAATATCAGAAATTTCTTTAGCATTACTAAACTTAGATAAGCTTTCTTCTAATTTTAATATAATCCAATCAGACTCTTCAGTTCCACGAATTAAAGGTAATTTTATTTGATGCTTTAGAAAGTCCTTAATAAATAATTTATTTTTCTTATCAGATAATAATAGTGGTTGTAATTCTGTAAGTGCTTCTTTAATTTCAATCTTTTTCATTTTCAATTGAACTTGCATTAAACTCCAATTTACATCAAAAATACCTGCGGGATTACAAGTATCATAAAGATATGATAAAATAAGTTTTGCATAAGGACTCAATTCCATAAAGAAATTATCCTTCCATCTATCAGTTTCTACTAGCCTTTTCATAAATATCAATAATTTTGCCTGACCTTTTTTAAATTTTGAACAATTTGTTTTTCAACTATACCATGCTCTTTATAAGCTTGTTCAAATGGAATAGATTCGTATTCTGTTAATTCAATATCTATTAAATTATACATTCTTTTTTCTAAAACGTGTAAGCTTTTAATTATATTATCTGCATCTTCTTTATTTCGTAGAACTAAGCAACCACACATTTTTTCTTTTATAAATACATCATCATTATCGTTATTGTAGTGTATGTATTTACTTGTTTTCACAAGCCTTATAACAAAACAGTTTTCAGGCATATCTTTTAGTTTTAGTAGTGGAATAGACATAGAAAATACACTATTTTATATTGAATCATTTTCACTAACAAAAACCTTTTGTTTATTACAGTTTTTACATTCACAATATTCTTTAACTACAAATGTTGTCATTGAATATTCTTTTGTTTTATAATAATGTATCCCAAAAAAACAAAAAAAACGCAAAAACGTTCTGAAATTTGGTTTTATGTTTTTAAAAAACTGCATGGAAATAAAATTAATGAATTTTATTATTAATTAATAGAGTTTTTTATATCTTTTTTGTTAATTTTTCTAGTTGATTTGTTAGCCATTCTTTTACCTTCGGGTTTTAAGTGCTTTGCCCAACTTTTAGCTTTTTCTGATACGGGGTAAGTCTTTTTCATATTTTATAAAATTAATATTATTACTGAAAATAAAATTATAACTATTATGTATGCAAATATGCAACCTTTAATATAATTATTCATTTTATTAAAATTCTAATTTCATTTGGTTTTTCATAATAATCTCTTGATTATGCCTTTCGGCATATAAAAGACCACGCAAAGATACATTTTTTAGCTGAATTGACCGCCTACTCCTTACAATTGAAGATGGTGTAGATAATCTATTAGATATTAACATTGTCTTTAGTTCAGAAAACTCGCATATTTCCTTTTCAGCTTGTTTCTCCCATACGCATAATATAAGGAGATTGTCATCGTCCCTAGACTCTGCATTTTCTTGTAAAACCTTTAAAACCATAGGTTTTACACTTATCATTTTATTTGCGAAAGATGTCATATTTATTTTAATTAAATAAGGCTAAGGTATCTAACGATATTGAAAATCTAATATTTTTTAAATCTAATTCGCCTTTATCAATGTAATCAACTATCTTTTTAGCAATATTATATCTCGAACCTGTACCTTTAATTACAATAGTATTATTATTTTTAATATTAGGAGATAGTAATTCGTATCCATGTAAATATATTTTATCTATAAGTTTATCTGTTACTCCAATTTCATTTCTTCTGATTTCAAATGCTTCGTATTTAGCTACATTATTTTTAAATCTTTCTGTGTTAGAAATATCAGATATTCTATTTTTTATTTGTTGAGTTTCTTCTTCGGTAAGAATATATTTTTCAGTATAATCTTTATTAAATGAAATAATTAATCCATTTTGAAATCTTATTTTACCACAATTCATTAATGAAATTTCATTCCAATCAGGTAATTTAATATTGTTATTAAATTTACTAATAAATGTTTCTATTAGTTTCTCTTTATTTTTATGTATTGTCATAATATTATATTTAATTATTTTTATTTTCTTCTTCATCAGTTATTCCAAAATAACCAAAATACATAAAAAAACAAGTTACAAAAGATGTCACCCAATGCCACCATGTACCGTAATAGTCATTTTTAAAAACGAATGTACTTATTGAAATAATAGATATTCCTATTATACATGATATAATAAAAATTATAAACCTGTGTTTGTAATAAAAATTTAAAAAATTTTTCATATTAATTTATTTTTTTTATTTTCCAAATATATACTGTTATTTCATTATTCCAATGTCTTATGGCGCATAACTCGTATCCTTTACTACCCATGTGATTCAAGTATTCAATTTCTTTATAATCATGTTTAAAAATCTGTTTTTCACTTAAATATTCAAATGTTTCCATTATTATTTCCCATTAATTTAAATTTATTTTTCTTAACTATTTTTTGTAAATCATAAAAGTCTTTAAAATATTCATCAATTATCTTTATAGCTTCATCTGCGCCAAAACAACATTCTGCTAAAAACCCCATTTTATTTAATTTTTCAATTAATTCAGCCTGTTCAGTACTTAATTTACCAATACTCTTTACTATCTTACCTGCATCTTTACCTTTCTTTACAACTCTATTATGTTCGGGTGCTTTAAGTTCAATTAGAAGTCCATGATATATAACCTCTGTTGAAGTATTAGATTTATATTTAGGAAAAAATATAATTATATCAGCTATTCCTTTTTTTACTCCAAGTAAACTATATTTGAATCTTTCAAATGGAGTTTTGCGTGAAGCCGAAGGAACATGAGTATATATTATTTCAGGTAAATTATCATCTAAATAATTTACAACTTTTATATGTTCTAAATCTTCAATTGTTAAAAATTTATAATAATTATTATGCTTCATGATATTTCCATTTAAATTTATATGCTGTTTTTTGTTTGCCTATACATACAGTAAATATATTTCTTGAATAAGAAATATTATTTAAACTTAATGCTGCTGCTCTCATACTATCATGTATAGTAATTAAATTATTATTCATATCGTATTGACATATTTTTTTAGCATTATGAGCCTTTCTTCCTCTTAATGCTTTAGCTGTTTTTTCTATATGTTCTTTTAATCGTTTTTTTCCTTTCAGATGTAAATTAGGTTTACCTTTATATAAATCAGATAATTTTTTTTTAGTTTCTTCTGACATTTTTTTTCCTGTCATTCTAATTCTATTTATTTCAGATAATTTATCTTTTAAATATTGTGGCATAGTAAGTTTTTGAGATAATTTTGTATTTCTCATTTTTTCAATTTGTTCAGGAGTTGATTTTCTGCCTTTATTAGATTTTTTAATCTTTTCTATAGTTTCTTTAGAAAGTTTTCTACCTAATGCAGACCTAGCGTTTCTACATATATTATATCCTATATCTCCGAATGGATTTAATTTATCTAGCCATTTTTGTTCAAGGTTTATTAATTCATTTTTATCATTAGTTCTTTCTATCACTTCAAAAATAAAAGATTCTTTGCCATATTTATTATAAGCATTTTGTAAAAAAATATTAGAATGTTTATTTAATGATAACTTACTAAAATGGTCTGCTTTTCTTTTTATTAATTTTATTGCACTTCCAATATAAAATTTTCCGTTAACTATATTAGTTATCTTATAAATTCCATGTCCATACCCTATTATCTCTTTATTATTTAATTCCATTATTAAAATAAGCTTTCTTGTTTTTTATTATTGTTTTCAGGTACTTTTTTTATAGGTTTAGTCTTTTGCTCATGAACTATTTTTTGGATTGGTTTTTCAATTTTAGGTTCTTCTCTTTTAGCTTCGGGTTCTTTTTGTCGAATTTCATTTTCGACATTACTTTTATTTTCAATAATCTCAGTCGTAGCCACATCAACTCTATTTTGTTTATCATTGCTTATGTCTTTATTTATTATTAAAAATCCTTTTTGTTTCTGATAAGCATCCTTTAAGCTATAGCATTTTTTATCAAAATATTTATGATAATTTTCATCACTTAAAGGAACTTTTATTGCAGGTTCTCCATTCATTACTCTCCAATAATTAGAAGCATCAAGGCTTTTCTTTTGAGATATATTTAAGGCATAATACTCAGGGTATTCATCCATCTCAATTTGTAAAGCTGTTCGCCTTTTATTCTTTGAAGTTTCTGAATTAGATTGACTCAAAAAATCATTATTATTTCCTATTGAACTCATTTATCTAACTTTTTTCAATTACTATTTTCATCATTGTCATTATCACTTGTGTCTTTATTTGATAAATTAGTCATATCTTCTAGCATTATACATGACATTATGTATGATACTCTAAATATAAGGATAGGTATAGCTATCATTGCACTAATAACATACACTATAATAATAAGAAAAAATTTAATTATATGTATCATGTTTATTTATTTAATATTTTATATCTTCTTTTTTAGGGTACTTGTCTTTATTTTCATTCATAAATTGTTCTTCAAATGTAATTTCAGATTGAGAATCATCAACTACTTTTTTATCTTTTGAACTAATTAATGAATTATAACCATTATTAATAGAGTCGTATTGTTTAATATATTTTGATTCTATTTTAAAAACTTCTTGTTCATTCATATTACAAGGCAATTCCTCTAATACTTCAAATGTCCAATCGCTTAAATTAGTTGTTCTTAAATACATTCCAAAAGGACTAATCGAATGTTTTAAATGATTCCACCATCTAAAAAATGGAGCGTTCTTTGTTTTACCAATATAGCACTTATTTGTTGATTTCTCTGTGCATTTATAAATATAATTAATAGAATTTTCATTTACATAATTTAAGTCATCAGGTAACTCCTCATACTTATATTTATCTATCTTCCATAATTCATAGCAACTATGGCTTATGACATCGTTCCCGCTTCTATAATCATCTCCGCAAAATATTTTACCTTCAAATTTATGACTAGTTATTGGTCTACTTATATATTTATTCTCATGAATATGTCCACAATGGTCACAAGTCCAATTTCCTTCGTTTATTAAATCTAATTCATGTTGATAAAGTTCAAATATTACAACATAAAAAAATTGAGCTTGGTCTTTAGTTTCTTTTTCATAAACCTTATTATTCTGAAAAAACTGAGGGTATTCTTTTAATAAATATGCTTTTACTTCAGCTTTATCTTTTGCTTTAATAACAGGTTCTCTAATTACTTCTACCGTATCAAAACCTCCTAAGTATGTATCTTTTGCCATAATAGATTTTACAACTCTTATAAAGGCTTTGTAGTATTTATATTCTTCCATAATTTTAATAATCTTGATTGTTGTAAAAATAAACAGTAAGACCTACAATTTTAATGTTATCAGGAGTAACTGAATACTCTCTGTCAAGTATATTAATAAATGAAAGTACTGCGCTTTCATTTTGTAGTGTTTTTTTATACCATTTCATTTTTTAAATCTTTTTCTTCTAATTTTTCTAACTCTATTAAAATCATTTTATGAAATTCTATAGATGGATTATATTTCATATTTACTATTGAATTTAATTCCATTTCTTCAATTAGCTCTTTTTCTTTTCTAATTGATTCCATTTTAGCTATTGTAAAACCATGTATTTTCCAATAAATAGATTGTATTTTTCTTATTTCATCATTCCATATCAAAGGAGGTCTGTATTCAAATATTATAAAATCTATAGCTGTTCTTTTTGCTGATATTTCAGCTATTTTTGTTTCAAACATATTCTAATATTTAATTTCATTATTCCAACAAATAATTTGTCCAACGAACTCTTTAGGATATTTGAACCATGCTAGTAAATCATCTTCACTAAGACCATCATTTTTAGCAATAATATCATAATCATAACTTTGAACCATTTTATTATCAATAAAAATATATCCTCCTTTTCTTATTTCAAAATCGAATACAGTAACCTCTACATCAGGTGAAATAACTATTTGCTTACTATGGTATGCTCCACTTCTACCGCTTTTAGGATTAACATCGTCACCCCAAATTCTAATACTAGCCATATCACCTGTTTTCCATCTTCTACCTTTTCTTATAGTATGGTTTTTAGGTTCAAAATCAAAAGGGTCGCTAAATTTAAATTTAATAAAATCATCTACTATTTCTTCTTTACCTCTATTTAAAGACCAAAAGGAATAACCACTATGTTCGTGTACACAATAGTTGTATTCTATTTTTTTAGATTTTAAAAATTTCTCAACAAAATATGTATAATCTCCTTTCTTTGGATGATATGATGGGAATACCGTACTGAACGTAATAACCTTACTCATTATTTTAATTTGTTTTTAGCATTTGAAATTTCTTATTTTTTTCACTCCAAACAATAATCTTACAATTAGGTACATAAAGTATTTTATTTTTATTAAAATAATTTATAATTCTATCTAATGTTGAATATTTATGAATTTGTAATAATGTGTAATCTTCTCCATCAACAGGATTATCATGAACGATACTAAGAACATTATTTGCATAATTTATAGCTTTACTGTAGCTATAAGTAATAGCTAATAATTCACCGCCAAATTTTATTTCGTATTTATTAAGCATATTTTATCTGTTTTTATGATAATCATAAAAAAATTCTCGTTGACCTTGTTGAGCATCATATAAGTATTCAAGATTATCCCAAAAGAAATATATTATACCAACAAATATACCTAGTATAAATAACCATCTAAAGTTTTTTATAATGAAGTTTATTATAAAATAAAAGTCTATCATTTGTATTTTTTTTATTTAAAGTTTATTTACACCTGTTTTAAGCACAAGTTGAATTAACATCAATATTTTTATCAGCCTGTTCTTTTTCATCTTTTAATTTTAAAGATAAACCTTGTAAACGAGCAATATCTCTTAAATCATAGTTACGGCTTCCATTAATATAGCTATTATATTTATCCTTACTTATCTTCATTTCTTCACAGAATCTCTCTTTAGATAAATTATAATACTTAATTATATCTTTAAAATTTTTAGCTAAATCAATTGTTTTATCGAGATATATAAACTCTGCTTCAGTAAGGCTATTTAATAATGTATTTATTTTAGTAGAGTTAATTTCTGTTTTTATTCTTTGGATAGATTTAGCTTTATTAAAAGCAGCTTTTGATAAATCATTTTTAGTATAGTATGTTTTACCTGTTCCTGTATTTGGTTTTGGATATACCATTGGTGTTCGTTTTGTTTTTTTGTTTGTAATTGCCATGATTTTTAGTTTTTGGTTTATTATTATTATTATTATTAATTTTTTCTTTCGTAAAGTTCTTTATCAAACTGAATTATATTTTTAGAAGGAACGAATATTTTTATTTTTAATTTTCTTGAACCAAATAGGAAAGTGAATAAAGATAAATTACATCTCATTATTTCAAAGTCCTGCATGATACATTCATTTTTATCTACCATTTTAGATATTTTTTTTAAATCTTCTTCAACAAGAACTACATTCACTAAAACGTATTCTATGTCATTTATCTTGTATACCATTTTATTTTCTAATTAAAAAGATTCCTTGTTCTGATGGCTTTAAAATTTTAAAACCAAATTTCATATAAAAATTAATTAACTCATCCTTTGTCATATATGATTCATTATCGGGAAAAGCATCTACTATAATTGTTTTATTTTTACTATTTTCTATTAGCCGATTCATTATTAATGTACCCCAACCTAATTTTCTATAATCAGGATGAACATATAATCTTATTAAATTTATAAAAGGAGTTTTTAAACCTTTTAATAAACTATTTTGATGTATTTTATTTGACTCCATAGTTAAAACTTTAACAACTTGACCTTCGTTTTTATTTCTAAATACAATAGCTCCAATTTGTCCAAATGTTTCATCAATAGAAAGAATTTCATATCTGCTTGTTTTAGGAGAATGATAGGAAGTATTATTAATATATTGAAGCATATTAATTGTTAAATAAATCCTTTTTATCAACTTCTTTATTTTCTTCTTTAGGTTCACCTAAATCATTTTGTTTTTCTTCAGATATAGTTTTTATTTCTTTATTAACTTGTAATTCTGAATTAGCTATTTTTTCTCTGTCTGCTTTTTTAATATATTTTTTATATACCTTTTTATCTTTAGTTGCTTTTGGTTCTTTTTCAGTAAATACAGTTGCGGAAATTTCAAAATCACTTCCAAAATTTGCAGTAATAGGTTCTATTTTAGGTATTTTTACTTCAGGTTTAGTATCATTAGATGTATTAGTTAAATCAGTATTTTCAGAACCTTTAATGTGAAGTATTTCTGTTTTTGAACCATTTGTATTAATATCTATTACAAGTGGGTTATTAGAATTATTTTGACTTAAAAAATCTTCATTATTTTGAATTGACTGATTAATAGGAGGTGTAGTTACAAAAGATTTGTTTTTATCATTTAATTCATTTGGTGTATGTATAATTACAGGTGCAACAGAAAAAGAACCATTAACATTTACTTCTTTTTTATTAAAATTAGTTGCTTCTTTAGCTGTTTGTATAAAAGATGAATTATCACCAAAAGCATCTATATCAGGTAATTTTTCTTTAGTATCTTCATAAACAGGTTTAATTTCGGTTTCAACTTTGTCAATAACTTTCCATTTTTCCTGACCAATAGCACTAGCTTGAAATGTATTAGTTTTTTCATATTCCGCATTGCCTTCCTCTAATGGAACGCTTAATACCTTTGATGCCTTGCCTATTGCAGAATTTGTTTTAGGTGCTATAGAAAATGAAGATTCAAGGGTTGTATCACCTTCTTTAATAGCTGTCGCTATACCTCTAAGGTCAAAAATATCATCTCTATCTAAATCTTCAACGGTTTTCTTATTAAATAAATCTAATATTTGTTTTTCAGAAACTCCTAATTCGGTAAAATACTCAATAGCAGCTAATCTAGTAGTATTAAAATCTTTAGCTTCACCTAATACAATTTTTTTAATTTCAGTTTGTACTCGTGATGTAATAGCTTGTGGCACTACTTTAAATATTGCATTACGTAAAGCAATAGATGCACAAGCATTACTTGTAATCACAATGAGGTCATCTGAAAATGTTCTTCCTTGTTTGTCAGTTATTCTTCTGTTTACTTCTACACTAAAAGCCACGTTATTTTCTAAATCCCAACACATACCTTGTGCAGTTACCATTTTACCATCATTTGAAACAATTCTTGATGAAGCTCTTATATTTCCATAACAAGCTGTTATAATCTCAGCTAATCTAATTGATGCTCCACGTATTGTTTTACCATCACGTCTTACAGAATAAAAGCAGTTATCGGCTGTTTCTTTATCCTGAGTAGCTAGGAATAAAATATTTTTTAAAGCATTTGGTAAATTCCTCTTGTATAATTGAGCGGTTTTTACCTGAATGTCAACAGTAGATGAATCAATAATATCAGATATAGATTGTGTATTTATCTGAGTTTCTGTTATTGAAGTTGGCTGTTCTTTGCCTAATTCTGAAAAATCTGTCATCTTTTCTTTATTTTAATTCTTTATTACTTTTTTACTTAAATCAATCTTTTTATAACACTTCTTTGAAAAAGCTAATAGTTTATATTCAGAGTATCTACTTCTATCTATAATATAATAAAAACTACCGTTATGTTTTGTTGGTTTTAACTCTTTATATTTTCTTAATCTACCCGCACTATCAATATAGCTTAACTGATATATTTTCCTATCTTCTGTTTGAACAATATGAGGAAAATCATCAAAAGTTTTTGTTACTACTATTACTGTTTGGTCTATTATCGTCGTATTTTCCTGTAGTATTTCCATCAGCTTTCAATATCGACCTATTAGTTACATTTTTCAATTTAGTTATTTTTTCTTTTGGCTTTAATCTCTTGTAAATTTTATTTTTCTTTTTAGTATCACATTCATCACACACTAACCATAAATTTTCAATATTATTACTACCGCCTTTAGATAATGGAATCTTATGGTCAATCCTTCTTTTTAATGGTAAAAAAAGTAAATTCTTTTTAGGCTTACATAATTGACATTCATAATTATCACGTTCAAATATCTTTTGTCTAAATTCTTTACTGAACCTTACTCTTTTGTGTATTTTAATTTCTTTTTTATTCATAATATAATATATATAAATTATATATCATTTTTATTTTCATTTCGATATGATTTAATTTTTATAGATTTTTTATAATTTTGTTCTTCAGTAAGCTTTTTTCCTTTATGAGCTTCACTAAGTTTCTTTTTATATTCTTCACTATATTTTTTACCATAATTATGATGATTTTTTCCTGAAATTGAATTGCTTTGTTTAATCCTAGATTCCATAGTTCGTTTTATTCCTTTTTTAATTTCACTAATTTTTTTCTTAGTTTCTTCACTTCTTTTAATTCCATAAGAAGGACTATTTATTCCAACAAATTTGCCTTTTAATGTTTTGCTTATTTTGTCTTTAGTTTCTTGCGATATTTTTTTTCTTCTTGTCCAATGATTTTCGCCACTATATTGTTCAACTCTTTTTCTTATAGTTTCTAAGCTTTGTTTTTTGCCTATTTTTTTCTGAATCCTTTCTATTGTATGTTTTTCTCCTTTATGTGATTCGATTAATTTTTTTCTTGTTTCTTCAGATATTTTTTTACCTTTATTTGATTCGCTAATTTTAATTCTATGTTCTTCTGATAATGGTTTGCCTTTATGAAAATTACTTATTTTAATTCTTGTTTCTTTACTAACAATTCTTCCTTTATTCTTTATTCTAATTAAATTTCTTGATTCCTGTGTTAATTCCATTAAATCTCCACCTTTAGTTAAATTTAATCCAAATTTATCATTATCTCCATAGAAAGAATTAAATTTTTTTATGTAATAAATTTCTAAATCTCTTAATTTTTTATAAATCTCTTTTTTTTCTAAATTATCTTTTTGTATTGTATGTATAATCTCAAATTTATGTGATTCAACACCGTATTTTATTAAAGAATTATATAAT
>JACCDG011247941.1_pt1 | contig 16932 bp, 29 predicted proteins | sample 7442471 | NCBI WGS metagenome assembly JACCDG01 (sample SAMN15323444, study PRJNA562643) | freshwater metagenome | isolation source: river surface water | place: USA:Blue River Watershed | collected 2017-08-17 | reverse complement strand
GTACTCGCTGACGCGATCCATCTTCGACTTCTTTGGCATCACTCTACCTCTTTCGCTTCAACGACGTTTGGGAACATCGAGAGGAATGGGATTCGGAAACCACGCGTTGCGATGTCGTAGCGACGGCCCTTATGGATGGAGGCGTACGTATCAGCGGAGGAGAACGTCCACGACAGCCATGAGTCTGCGACTCGCAGGGTCCCGCAATCTTTGGTGTAGACGCGGGCATCGGACGATGACGTCGTGTTCCCGTGACTGTCGCTGTTGATCTTGACCGAGCGATCTTTGTCAGTAACAGAGCAGGTCTTGTGTTCGACGTGCGTCACGTTGGCGATGTTGAAACCAACGACGCCAACAAACACGAGCACGAAGAGTGCGATGTAGATCTTCACTCGTTTGCGGCCTTCCATTCCGTAGCAATGCGCATCTTCTTGACAGTGCCGCGGGCGAGGAACTCGACCAGTTCGGCCTGTGTCCTGACGACAGTCGTGGAGTTCGTACTCATGTGAGATGATTCCTTTCGTTGGTGCCCTCGGGTCTGCCTGCTTTGGCTGGCCCGGGGGCGCTTCGCCCCAAAACGTGCTCACGTAGCCATTTGTTTTCCCTGCGAGCCTCTTTGAGCGACTTGCCCAACTCCTCTACTTCGTTGGCCATGAGTACGTAGAGAGTCATGATGAACAGTGCGTAGGCAAGCGTGCCAGCGAGGACGTAAATCATGCCGTCCACCTTTCTGAGCGCCGAAGCATCCCGCCGTAGTCGATGTTCAATTGGTAGGTACAGCCACCGTCCTTGGAAAATGCCCTTGGGTAGCGCCTGTTTTGCCACAAGCCCTCCTTCACCTCATCCCACTCATCGGGGTTATCGGTCAAGGGGCTCAGATTCTCGAAATTCAGCAATTTGGACAGCAGCTCCAGCGTGTGTCTGCTGGAACTCCCTGAGTGCTTCTGAGTGTCAAGGAGGGTCACCAACTCCAGCAGGTCGCTCTTCACCCGGTCGCTTGACGTGAACGCGGGATCCCCGACCGGAGAATTCTCGGGGTACAGGAGATCCAGTTCGCGCTCCGCGTGCTCAATGAGGCCGCTCATTGGTAGACCTCTTCCTCGAAGAGGCTGTTCCAGCACTCAGAGTGTGTCCCTGTCAGCACGAGCTCACGCTGGTCAGCGTCCAAGTTCGGGAAAGCGTCTTGAATGTGCTTGCCGTGTTCCCAGTCCCACACACCCTGGGCCGGAACAATGGCGCGGGCAGTTTTCTGGCACAGTGGGCACTTTCGCAAAATCAGGTACTCGTCGTGCCTCAATGCGAGCCGATCCCCGACTAGGTGATGATTCACCACCACGTAACCCGGCCTGTTCTTCTGGGGAGCGTAAGCGTCAAACTCCAGCTCTTCCTCACTCATCGCTCTTCTCCTCTCGGTGGCACCACGTTGTCCAGCCGACCCCGAAGCTCCACAGCCTCCGTGGCCCGCTCGTCTTCCGGGACCGCCGCTTCGTACCGCTCAAGGTGTTCGGTGGCCAGCATCCCGTTGCCGTGCAGCCAGTACTGCGAACTTGCCGCCTCCAGATGCTGCGCTGGGGTCAGGTTCGGATCCACAGTGCCCACAACCTGCTCGCGGGTCTCTTGCTGCTCAATCGGGACCGTCGCATCAAGCCCCACGATCCCCCGCTCCTTGTCCATGATCACGGAAGCGAGAACTTCACCACCAGACTTTTCAATCACGGAAGCAATGAAGTCCAAGTAGGCATTGGCAAGCCCCACATCCCCAGCGGCAAGGAGACAAACTCGCGGGGCAACTTGGAGCAACTTCGGAAGCCATGCAAAATCCGAAGGCAGGGAAAATAGGTCGAATCGGGCAGCGGCAGGTCGCTCGCCAACTCCCAGAATGACAACCGAATCCTCGATGGTGAATCCCAAGACGCGCTCAGCGGCATGGACGAGCTGGATGGGGTTTGAGATCTTGATGGTCTCTCTCATGGTCTTTCCTCTCTCTCTGACTGAACACTTACAACCTAACAGTCTCCTTGACCGTTGTCAAGTACCTTGTTAGAGACAGTTGGCGTCGGAATGAAAGGGACCGTCGAAAGACGCGCGGCTCTGGCCCGTTCAAGGGCCAGCCAGTGGTGGCCACAGAGTTGGCGCCCATCATCCAGCCAAAGATCACTACTTTCTTCCCCGCACCAACAACGAAGACTCTCAGCCATTCTTGGACCCTTTCCTTTGGTGATAAGTCTTTACCCCGTGGCAGGAAGAGCACATCCCCAAGCCACGGTGGGGCTTGAAATTGGATTCCTGTTTTTCTTCCTTTGTCAAGGATCTCCAGTAGTTCTCTAGCACGAGAACCACGCCGCACTCCAAGCAAGCTCCAATCGGCATGGGATCGGGAGGACTCTTGGTTCTCGGCCCCTGCACCCTCCCAGCCTTGGACTCTGAGCGGTAACAGTCGCCGCACAGGGCGTGCCCGGCGTGTACTTTGAAGTCCGCTCTCTCTTGATCCTCGTGGGAGAGACCGCGCCAGAAGGAGCTTGCCACCAAACCGACCCCACAGACAAGGCAGGCTTTGTCCACCTTGGCATCCTCCAACTTTCTAGGCGGGATCTTCTTCTTTTCGGTGGCTTTGTCCCTGATCACTCCCCCCCAAACCCCCCAGTCCATGTCCTTCCCGTACTCGCGGCACTTCTCCAGGGCAGGGCACCCTTCACAGGCTTCGGCAGCTTTCCTGAGAGCCCTTCGATTCGTAGAGAACCAGAGTTCTGGATTCTTGATGCACGGAGCATCAGGGGGGAAGTGCGGACCCGTTGGAAAGAGATGGAACACGGTGCTCCTACCGTTTGAGGATTGCAGAAATCTGATTTTGGCTGAGTCCGCAAGGGCAGAAGCTCCCCGGACAGCCACGAGCGTCATGCGCGGGGGCAGGGTGTTCGCAGTAAGGGCACGCGCGGTCACTCATCGTCAAGCTCCACACGTTGCAAGAGGTCCCTTTGTCTCGGGAATCCAGCTCCATCACCAATCAGCTTGCACGAGCACCAAACGCAGCCCAAAAAACCGTGGCCGTAAAGGGGATGGTCACAAGAACAGACCTTGAATTCTGGATTCTCGTGGTTGAACAAGGCGCGTTCTTTGTCCCTTGCTCGTTTCTTGTTGTCTGCGCGGTACTCCTCAAGATCCAGACCGACCACCACGATCAGAAGCACCACAATCAGAACCAGCAACCACATAAGTTCTCCCGAGATTTTGTGTTCAGAGCAGTCCCGCTTCCGAAAGCATCCTGCTGATTACCCTCATGTCCTCCGCCGAGAGAGTGTGGATGCCCTCTGTGCCAGAAGGGGACTCCCTGACAAGGCACCAACCGTCCTTGCAGCACTGATTTGGGTAGTAAACCGTCAGCATTTCGCTCCTCCGAGATCGTGTTTCGGGCAACCTACCACCCGGATAGGAGCACGTACAGGGGTTTGGGCGGGTGTCTTGGGACCCATCCCGTCAAAACGGGAATTCTTCCCAATCCGAGATCCCCCAAGACGCTGGATTCAGCTCCTCATCGTCGGAAAGGTCAGTGCCGCAGTCCGGGCACTCCGCGTACCAGCCAAAGATCCCCACGGACCTGTCCGGTGCCTCCACGTAGGGCTCGCTGTGCCCTTTTCCATCTACACAGAACGCGTAGATGAAATCTTCTTCCCGCCACTGGGCGAGGGTGTGCTCATCGGCCCTTGCGTAGTCGATCTCTTCCCTGATCTTCATGACAACCACCTCTCTCTGAAAGACAGTTACATTGTAACTCTCGATCATGACGTTTGTCAAGATCGACCTTGACCGATTGCCACTCCATGAGAGCAATTACAGCCCAAGGCGCTCCCACTGAGAGAGCCATGAAGAATAGAGGCATCAAAAGTGCTTCCTAAGAAGGTCATAGATCTCTTGATCGTCGGGAGGGGTCTCCCTTGACAGGATCTCGCGGATTTTGTTGAGCAGCCTGCGCTGACTTCGAGCTTCGCGGGAAGCCTCAAACCAAAGCAAGGCCGCCCAAGCGCCGACCCCCAGCACAAATAGCCCCAGCATCATCTCAGTGCCCACTGTCAGTCACCTCGGTTCCTCTATTCTGTAGGAATTCAGAGTTTTAGCCTCCACCCTGATTGAGATGGGGATCGACCCCAGCAGCCCTTGGGCTAAAAGGTACTGCGCGTTCTCCAACGGGGACTCAGAGACACACTCCGTAGCCTGAGTCAAGCTGTCCCGCCATGCGGGGTAGTCCTCTGGCGCCGTGAAAACACTGACTGTGAAATCAGCCTTTCGCCACGGTGTCTCCTCTACGTTCTCGACTGTGATCCGAAGCGGCAGGGGTAGCCCCAAGCTCTGGACGCTCTCGCCAAGCCCTGAAAGGACTTTCGGCAGCCCTACTTCGTAGTTTGATACCTCCATGGGAATTCACCTCCTGTCTACGTGTCCACGTCGAATAATGGGAAAAACAGAATGGGATGTTCCGGTAAAGGATCTTTGCGGGATCTTCACACTGGGAACATCTCTTGCCATTCATGACGGGGCCACCACAAACTTTTCGTCGGCCCCTACCCGCAAAGCCTTGATCGGGTTGTAGTTGCTCCCGTCTGCAAGGGAATCGAGCCACTCGTCCCGCAAGGCCATTGTTTTGATCGCATACATGGCCGAGACACCTTGCCCATAGTCACCCTTGTTGAACTTCTTCCGTGCCAGAACCCGGAGGGGGTCGTCCTTGTCCAACCCTTCCACTTCCGCAATCTGACGTAGGGCTTCAAACCACGAGTCTGAGTGCTTGGCGAGCAGGCCCGCACCTAGCAAGGGGCCGGGGCCAACGGCAGGCATGTTTCGGGATGCCCTGTTGCAGATTGAAGCGTGCTCAAGGCTGGCAGCGACAAGGGCGTCTTCGGTGTGGGCGTATTCCCAGATATCCAGACCGCTGACCTGCCGCAAGGCCCTAGTGAACTCAATGGGGATGAACGGTGCCCCGTCCAGACTGCGGACTGCAAGAATGATGCGAGCAGCAGCACTTTGCACGCTCTTGTGTCCACCTTCCATGAAATCAAACGCTTTTCGCCGCAGCCCTTGATCCATGGCACCGAGCGAGTCAGTTTCCACCCCGTGAGTTACCAGCATCCACGCACTGATGCCGCTTTGGCGCACGGCCTCCAACCGATGTTGCCCATCGGCAAGTTCGCCGGTCTTGTAGAAGGCAATGCCCTGGTGCGTGTTCTTCCATTGCCCCTTCTTCATCGCATGGACGTAGGAGTTGACCGTGGTTTGCCGGAGCAAGCGGTTGCCAATGTTTCGCGCTAGGTACTCTTCCGCAAGCTTGGGAGTGATCAGCTCCCACTCCGAGACAGGGAGGTGAGACTTCGCTGATTCAATGAGCGCGTTCGTGACCTTGGTATTCATGGTCATTCCACCTCTCCAACCACGTCGGCCCGCAAAGGCACGTCGTAGCGAACGTCGTAGATCGGCTGAGAGAAGTGCCGGACCAGACGAGCGTGGACTTCCTTCGCCGTCTGACGGAGCCTCTCTTGCTGCTCCTTGTTTTTCAGATTTCCAACTCCGCGGATCCCTCCAGAGATCCTCTCGCTCAGCTCTTTCTGGAGCTGGACCTCTTCACGCGCCCTCGCGGTAGCGATCAAGGTGTTCGTGTCAGTTGCCCCAGCGGCCAGCTCGGCCAGCAACGGTGTGTTCTCACTCATCAGTTTCCTCCTCTTCTCCCCAACAATTGAGTTGGAGGTTCTCTTCTCTCTCTTGTTCAATGGCTTGTGCCACCAGTGGTCCGCAGTCCCCACCACCAAGGTAGATCTCCACCGGCCAAAACTCACGAGGGAGGTACTTCTCGACTACGGGCCAGTCGATAGTGGAATCGGTGGTGTAGTGCTTCCCCCCCTCGTGGACCACGAAGGTGGCAGTTACTTCGTCTTCCCAGCAGTCGGTCCAGAATTCGATCACAACGTCTGGGCTCAAGGCAGCTTCCAAACGACAAACCGCCAGCCAACTCCGAAGCCGCGAAGGCTTCCAGTCAATGTTGGGTCGTTCCATGGTTTTTCCTCTCTCTGATTTACAACTGTCTCACAGTATCTTGCCCTTTGTCAAGACAAGGTGAGCTTTGGATTGATTCCCGACCTGTCAAGCGGTGGCGCTCCATCAGCTTCGCGGAGAGCCTCCTCTCGTTTCTGGCACTCGCTTCGGTACGCTGCGAGCCTCTTTTTATAGTTCACCGTGTCGCTGGAGTACTCAGTCCATTCGTCCATGATCTTGTCTGCGCAATCAAAGTGCGCGTTCCAAAACGACAGTGCCTCCAGCTCCGGCGAAGACTCGCCCCCTTCCGGCGAACCTTCGGCGCGGACCTCGGTCCAGCAGTAATCACAGACCGTGAAGGCTTCAAACTTGTCTTCCCCCAGCGAGTACAGGACCCTGAAATCTTGATCCTCGCGCTTCCACTTCATTCTCAGACCTCCTTTTCTCGGTCCCTCGTCAGGCAGCGAACTTCGTGGCGCAGACTGGGCCGATGCCCTCTGCGATTGATCCCTCGTCGGTCAGCGTCCGACCACACCGGATGCAGGTCCCGTACAAGAGACCGAATTGCTTGGCTTCCGCCAGAGACAGCAGGGTCTCTTCGCTCAGCTTGGCTACCGCTCCCTGAGCGTAGAAGAACTCAACATCCCAAGGATCGAACTCGCAGAGTCCGTGGTCACAGTAGACCAGCTCCCCATTTTGGGAGTGACCCTTGCAGAGAGCTTGCGTTCTCACCAGACGCTTCGCATACACGTTGCCAGTGGTGGGACTCTTCTGGACTTTGAAGACCTCGCCCCCGAGACCGTGGATACCAACTGGGACCACAGGGGCGTTTTTGCTCTTCGGGCGACGCAGGAGAACCTCGATGAGGCTGCTCGCTTGGGCCGCCTTGAGTCCCCCGTCATGGAACGCAGCAAGCGCCTCTTGAAACTGGGGGCTGGGATCGAGCGGCAACTCCTTTTCGCCCAGCAGTTTTTGGACGAAAGCGACTTGGTTTTGCGAAGCCGCGGGCAGGAACTCCGGCTTGGAGGAAAGCGAAAGCAGCGACTCAATGAGAGCACTCGCTTGCGCGGAACTCAAACCGTTGTTCACAGTCTCGCGGAAGACCTCGGCGGACTTGGCGGGCATTTCCTTCTCAGCGATCAGCTTCTCAATGAAAGCCAACTGGCTCTGACTGGCGGGCTTCTTGGCCATGGGGACCACTTCCTCTCTCTCTGACAACTACAGTGTCTCATACACCGTGACGTTTGTCAATCACTCCGGTTTGTAATGCCTGCCTTTGAGAATGGAAAGGTAGACCCCGACTTCGGGACTCAGCGCCACCAAAAGCTCGCGGACCAAATCAAACTCAGAGATCTCATCCTGCCAGTTTTCCTCGGCGTGAGTACTCATCAAACCTGACAAGATCAGACCGACCAGGGAAACTCCGGGAGCGATGAGGCCCGTAAGATCTTCGGCTACTTCATCCGGTTGCTTGCCCCCAAACCTGAGTAGGTAATCACTCAGGAAAGACAGGAGATCCAGTACGTGTAAGATCTGAACGTCCGGCGTCTGCTGGAGCATCTCATCGGTGATCTTGCGGACCCCGTTGTTCAACCCCAGATTCTCTTCCTTGGCCGCATTCTGGAGCTCGGCTAGGCGATTTTCCCAATCAGGGTGTCTTTTCACTTCCAGCACCCCTCTCAGAGGCTCATCCGGGGGGCAGCGTAGAAGGCCTTGCCCGTCTCCCACGCCTCCCCGCAGCGTTCGCAAACCGACCACACTTCGGCGAGCCCAGTCACACGGTCAGCCACCCCGTCCGCTTCATAGGTGTCGTGGCCAAGCTGGCGGCACTGAGTTTTCCAAAAATACCGCCGCCCCACGCCGCACTTAGCACATCCGTCGTCCAGCCAATCGTGGCCAGCGCGATCAATGCAGAAGGCGAAGGTCAAATCCCACTCTTTGTTCTGGGCCATTTCAACCACTTCCTCTCTCTCTGACAACTACAGTGTCTCATACACCGTGACGTTTGTCAATCACTCCGGTTTGTAATGCCTGCCTTGGAGGACGGAAAGGTAGACCCCAATCTCGGGATTCACGGCACTCAAAAACTCCTTGAGTGGGTCAAGATCTCCCAGATCGTCCTGCCAACCGTCCTCGGAGTGGGTCTTCAAAAGGCCCGTCAAGATCAGTCCGATCACAGGAAGACCCGACCCAAAAATAGAGCCGAGTTCGCTGGCGAGCAGGACCCCCTCTTCGGTGCCCACTAGAGGCAGGCATTTGTTCACGAAAGTAAGCAGGTCAAGTGCATAAGCGATCTGCGCCTCTGGACTCTGCTGGAGGATCTCGGTGAGCAGTTTGCCGATCTCTTTGGGGACTGCCTCTTCGCCGTACACACCTGTGGCCAAAAGTTCGGCCACACGAGTTTCCCAATCTGGATGCTTTTCCATGCGATTTTTCCTCTCTCAAAAACCGTATCGGGGGGCTACCTCGGCGGTCTCCCCAGTTGTGCCGCAGTAGCCGCACTCGTCGCAGACCCTGTAGACAACACCCCTACCGCTCACGCGGTCAGGCGTCCCCACCTCTTCGGAGTACGAAAAGTGGAGCTGGACATTGTGCCAGTACCTGCGCCCAATGCCGCACTTCGCGCAACCGTCGTCCAGCCAATCGTGGCCCTCGCGGTCCACACAAAATGCGAAGATCAGGTCCCAAGCCTTGTTCTGAGCCATTCCAATCACTTCCTCTCTCTCTGACAACTACAGTGTCTCATACACCGTGACGTTTGTCAAGAAGAATTGTTTCTCTTCGCGCCCTCTGCGATCAAAGCCTCTCCGCGCGGGGAGGGCTCAAAGTCCCCGTCGTCATTGACTTGGAGCAGCCCCGCTCTATTGGCGAGATCCAGACGCTGGAGAAGTTCAGCCTCGGTGAGTGGCAATGTAAGCGTTTTGCGGAGTTCGCTGAGCAGGAACTCCTCCGTGAGATCTTGCAGCGGGTCTTCCGGGGATCTTAGTGGGCTCATGGACAACCTCTCTAACTGGTAGGTTCAGCACCTTACCCTGTTGGTTGTCCTTTGTCAAGCAGCGTTTTCTGAAATTCTGATTTTCTGGATTCCCCACCACTGACAACCTCCCATAGCGACCCGCGTGACAGCCCCTCTTTGGTTGCAAGAGTCGAATGAGAGTGTCCACAACGAGCGGGATCACCAGCAAGGGCCACAAAAGAGCGCCAATAAAACAGATCGACAGCCACAGTGCGGGCTTCCACCGTGGCCGACTACCAACGGGAGATTGGAAAGCAACCAGCGCACCCCCTACCAAGGTGGCGACTACCGCTCCCAGTAAGTAGAAAAACAAGAAAAAACCCATTAGTCCACAATCCTCAATAAGGTGGAAGAGAGGCGGATTCTAGTTTCGACCTCTCTTTGTGTGCTCTCTGCTCCACGGACAAGAAGGCGCACGTAATCCCACGCCATGAAAGCCGTGTCGTAGGCTCTTTGTGCCTCTCGCATTTGAACGCTCTGTGCGGTGCAAGCGGCGTGGAGTCTCGCATCTCTCTCTTTCCCACTCGCAAAGTCATTGAATCCAACTGTCTGGCGCTTGCTGGCGACTTGCGCGAACGCGTCTTCGTACACGCCTTTGGCATGAGCCAGCTCGCCCGCCTTGGCTGATTTGAGCAGGGTCAGACTGGAGTAAAGCTCTTCCAACCTTTCCAAAAACCCTCGATTCCGAACCAGCAGAGTATGGAGCCCTTGGAGATCTTCTGAGTCGCTACCCAGAGAGACGCTCTCCCGCACCATATGGCTTTCCCGCACCAACTCCGCAAGGACGGAGTCCCCCGGAAGGACGGCGGAGAGAAGGGCTTGCACCTCTTTACTCATGACTCGGGATACCTCACTTCCGCGTACTTCTCGCTCGGAGAGGTCCAGTTGATTAAGTCGGATGCAAGGAGGAGTCGAAACCCCGTTACTTGCTTCGGGGAGAAATGCAGGAGGTTGAAGCGGAATCCTCCCGCGAGGAACTCGGAAGGATTGGTCCGGGTACGTGAGACGGGGAAGTTGGATTGCACAGCCTCCAAAAAAATCTCAGGCGTAGTGGACCCGCAGTAACTACAGAGATTGTTCTCCCACTCATCCACAGAGTTCTCTGTTGATCGAGTAGGGCAAGAAAACTTCTCCATTGCTCCAGACTACTGCCCTTGCAGGATCTCTCGCACCCTCTGATCCCCGAACTCCTTGGACAGCAAGGATCTGCGTACCGCGTACTCAATGACCAGCAGATCTGCCGCTTGGGTCAGGGCTCTCCATCGGTCTTGCAAACCCGCGCCAGGCGGGAGCTCAATGTCGTTCTCGTCCAGCTCCACTTCAATGTTCTGACCATTCATGGTCATGCCACTCTTGACTCTCATCTTCTACTCCTTGTCTGGGGTCCAAAGCCCCTCTACCGAAACACACTCAACATCACGTGCCCATGCCGTGCTGGACCCCCACTTTGTCCCGATCTCCCAATCGGTGAGTAGCTCAGGGAATTGCAGCCCCGGGTTACCGAAAACTGTTTGGTGCATATCTTGTACGTCCCACTCAACACAAGGGACCAGCATTTCTCTGAGCACGTTCGGGTCCACGGAATTGCTCACATCGAAGGACAAAGAATCATGCACGTTATTCACCATTTTTACCTCTTTGCCCCACCAGCCAACCCGCTCCATTGCATTGCGAATCTTGACCATGGAGATCTTCATAGCGTCCGCTGCCGTCCCTTGGACCGCCGCGTTCACACAAAGCCTCTCCCCCCTCCCACGGATTACAAAATTCTGAGATTGCAGATCCCACAAGGTCACTTTTCGCCCGAAGTGAGTGGTCACGAAGCCAGCCGCCAAGCCAAACCTCTTCTGCCGTTCGATCCAGTCACCAACGTTGGTGAACGCGCTCATATACTGGGCCAGCAGAGCTTCGGCCTCTGGCACCGAGATAGCCAGTTGCTCTGCCAAGAGCTTGGCGCCCATGCCAAAAACGATCCCGAAGTTGATCGTCTTGCCCTTGCTCCGGTCTTCGCTGCTTACTCTGCTCTCCTCCATGCCCAACATCAAAGATGCCGTGGCCGTGTGGATATCCCGCCGCTGTTTGAAAGCCTCAATGAGGTAGGGCTCAGCAGCAAGACCCGCGAGCATCCGCAATTCAATCTGTGAGTAGTCGAAAGTCAGGAGGTAGGAGTCAGGAGAAGCGATGAGGAAATCTCGGAAGTTTCCCTCCCAGTAATGCTCGCCGAAATCGGATCGCTCCACAACCTCCTTCCAGTGCTCTGGATTCCGCGGATCCACGTCAAGGAAAGTGCTCCAGCGCCATGTCTTCGGGCTTTGCTGGATAGAGGGGTCATTTGCAGAAAACCTTCCCGACCCGACTGCCTCACCAGAGTCCATGCCGGGTAGGTCTCCACTGACGACTTGATTGAATGACGGATGGACTCTGGAGTCATGGGCCGTGGAGTACTCCTTGACCCACTTTGTGAGTCGATTGGCGAGGTTGCCGACCTCGCGGACCTCCAGCACTTTTTTGACTGCCGGGTACTGTCGGCTCAGCCCTTCAAGGGCCACCGCGTCCGTGGATAGTTGTCCGGTCTTGGTGACCCGCGAGGTTGTCATGCCGAGATCCCCGTAGAGGGCTTTGCGCATCTGCAAGGGGCTCTTGAAGTTCAGACGGCTGTAATCCTCGCCCGCCATGCCCCCGAGATGCTCTCTAGCCTTTTCCGCCATGTGCTCCTCAAAAGGGCGCCCATACGCCTCTTGCTCCCTAAGAGCCTCCCAGTCCACAGCATGGCCAGACTCTTCCATGTGGACTAAGACCTTCTGGATCTCCAACTCCAGAGCCAGCATAAAGGGATTTTCCGCCAGTGCCTTCGGGTACAACTTCCGATGCAATTCCAGCGTCCAGATTGCATCCTCGCAGGCGTAGGAGACTGTCTCGGGAGACAGCTCTAGTGCATTGAATCGAAAGAACTTCATCCGCACGTCCGCCACATCCGGCAGGAGACTCTTCAAGGTGGCTTGATCGTGCCCGAAATGGGTTTTGACAAGCTCTTTGAGCCCATGCCGTGGAGTCTCAGACAGGACGTACGACAAGAGGGCGCTATCACTAACCCCGTGCAAACGGATGGAGGGGCCGCTGCCCTTCCTCCCCAAGGCGAGCAGATTGCGGGTTTCAAACTTGAGATTGTGGGCCACCGAAGGCACCGTCTCCAGCAAAGGCTTGACGATCTCCCACGATTCCTGCTCTGGCAGGTTCGGCCCTGAGTCATGGCGCAAGGGCACGTACCTCGCCCAACTAGGATCGTTGGTGATGGAGAAACCCACTACAAACTGTTGGTCCCAGTCGATTGAGACGCTTCCCTTTTCCCTGTCGGGGCCGGAGTACCCAGTCTCCACATCGAATCCGAGCAGACTCCCAGAATCCAAGAGTCCCTGAGTCAGGGTCTCCAGCTCCTCAAGGGATTGGACAACTCCAAGATTCTTCATGCCCTAGATACACACTTGCGGAGTGTTATCTCTGCTCCGCGTCAATTTCAGCCCAAGGCGTCTTGCAAAAGTCGCAGCGCCAGACCTCTCTGATCCCGTAGAGCACGCCTCTGACCCTGTGGCCCTCCCCCTTCCTCTTGGGGCAGGGGAGGTTTTCTACGTCCACGATCTTGTTCATGCTGTCCAATCTTCGGGGATGGTGAGTTCGTCACCAGCCCGACCGGAGCGAAAGTAAACTATTGGCGATTTCTCTGCCCACTGGCGACTCTCAAGGATATCGTCGTCGGTGAGAAATTGGACCGAGTTCTCCACGTCAAGCCGACTCAGGATCCGTGCAGCAAAGAGGCCGTGCAGCCCAACGATTGTGTCCCACTCGCTGACAGTGTCCGGCCCACCGGAAAAGTAGAAGTTGAATCTGGCGACGCCGGGGGTTACCCACTCGGCTTTCGTGGGGATGAACCGCTCATCGGCATCCTTGATCCTGACTCGAACCTCCGATGCCTCCACCCCCGCCTGCTGGAGCAGCTTGGCAAACTGGGCAGTATCAAACCGCACTGGGTAGTTGGAGTGCTCTCGGAAATCCTTGATGGAGATCCAGACCCCCTCTTCAAAAAAGACTTTTTCCTCGTTCATTTGACCCGCCTCCCTTGTGTATGACTAGGCACAGTATACCACTCTCCTTGTCATTTGTAAAGAAGCGTCAGTGAAGTGTCTGGCGGCACTTCCCGCAACGATCCGAACCGGAGAAGCCCGCTGCCGCGCCAATCTCCATGATCGCCGTAATAAAGTGATCAGGCAGTCCGGGCGTGGTGGCAGTCTGAATCACCGCCTGCATCAATCCGTAAAAAGTTCGGTCTTGAGAGTCCAGCAAGTTGTCCACAACCAAGTCCCTGACAGCCAAGGGCACTTTGTAGCTTTTGAAAACGTCAGCAAGGACCTTGGGGGTATCCCCGAGCTTCTCGTTTCGTAGTGACTCGATGATCTCAAACTCGTGCTCCAGCGAGTCGGCAACCAGAGCCAAGGAATCGTCAAACCACTGAGTCAAGTCCTCGGAATCGGCCCCCAACTGGCGCCGGTTGTACCTTGACTGAGCATGATGCAGGATTGCCCCGCTGGAAACACTCTCGGAATGCAGATACCCAGACACGGTGACTGGGTAGCGAATGGTCAAGGAATTCTGGATTTGAAGACCGGGAATCCACACATCCTCGCCGACCTTGCGAGCGAGCTGCGGTATCACCAGCCGGAGACTGGAGAGGTCCATGGAGACACGGGTCAGCGGGTCGATAGCGTAAAGATCAGGATTGACCTTGTTCAGAACGTGTTGCAGAAGGTCCTTGTTGAAAAACGGTGTGCTGGGACCTTTGATCAGGGACGTGATCACACCCTGCCGGTTTTTCTGTAGTCTCAGGGAAGTGCCCGGAGGGGAATAAGAGAGCCAGTAGTTCAAATGTGGCTCAATCAGGGCGCCCGGTGTGTTCTCCACGTACTTGGATCGCAGTCCAAAAGACTTGGCGATCTCCCCGAGACACTCGCGGGTCAAGTGGGCCGTCACTCCCCCCGTGGTGAGTGTCGCCTTGGTCTCTCCACTCGGCTCAGTGTTTTCAATCCCCACATTCCAGCCTTGGGGCAGAGTGAAGCGGGAGGTGTCAGGCGGAGCATCCAAGGGGACTTCGACCACCTTTAGGCCCCCCTCCAGCTCATCCAGGGAGTCAAGGAAGGCGGCAATGGGGATGAAGGTACTCACGCGGGGTCTCCCGCTCTGACAACCTCACCGGGGTACTCCATGCCCGCGTAGGGGTCCTTGGCCAAGATGTAGTAAGCCGCACCGTACTGAAAGCCGTCTTCCCATACGTACTCATGCGACTCCAGTTCGGCCAGCACTTCTTCACGGATCCGCGGGTCTTCGAGATACTCGTCGTGCATCTCGATGAAAAGGGTGGGCTTGTTTTTTTGTAAAATCTGGTGGGCACCACGAAGCACCCTTGCTTCGGCCCCTTCCACGTCAATCTTGATCATGGAGACCCCTTCCAGCAGATCCGCAATGTCGTCCAAAGGATGCGCGGGGACAGTCAGCTCAGAGTCGCCGGACTCCCCGACCCGCACGCTGCCCCCCGTCTCTTTGTCGCCGATGTAGGTCAGACGCAGCCGAGCCTCCCCGTCCCACGCCGCAAACTGGTACATCTGCACATCGTGGGGGAGGGACTCCTCATTGAGCCCGTAGTTGGCCACTAGAGCGTCGAAGGTGGCCGGATTAGCCTCTAGGGCCACAACCGGACCTTTCTGAGCCATGACAAGGCTCCATAGCCCAATGTGAGCCCCCACATCCACGAAAAGACCACCGTCTGGCAAAAGGGCTTTCATGAGGGTGAGGAATTGTGTCTCATGGCCTCCCAGAGCCAAGTGATCATCCTCGCCCTCACGAAAGTGCCAGTGCAGCCCACCAGCGCCTACAAGAATCTGTGACTCAGGCATCAAAGTCCTCTGCGTTTGCGATCTCCATTACTTCCTCTTCTCCATCTAGAATCTCTCTGGCACGCGCCTCCAGCTTGGCAGCCCACGCGGGATTGGATTCCATGGCTTTCAGCACCGCTTCCTCGCCTTGGATCTTAGGTTCGTCGGGGTCAAGTCTCAGCTCAGGGTCCAAGAAGCTGAACCACGAACCTGACTTCTTGATATCTCCGTAGGATTCTAGAATTCTAAAAACTGAGTAGGTCTGGCTGAATCCTTGGCCGAACCGAATCCGCACGTGAGCCGTGCGCATCGGGATACCCACCTTGTTCTTGGTGACGGTTACTTTCGTCTTGGTTTGCCGGATTTGATCCGAATCCTCGTTGCTTAGCCAGTCAAACTCGCTGGTCTTGAGATTCCCCTCTTGCTTGAACTCAATCCGCAAAGAGGAGTAGAAGGGCAGCGCCTTGCCACCCGGTGTGGTGTATTGCTTGATCCCCCGAGCGGCCAGTTGGCGCCCCATCGGCGTTGCATCCACCTTTTCCAGAAGGTGATTCAAAAAAATGGCAGCGGTCCCAGTGCCGGACAGGACGGGCACGAGCTGGCGGCAGTACTGGTTGAGCATCTTTGCCCGATCCGCCACTTGCACGGCCCCTGTTGCCGCCTCAAGCTCATGTGACGTGACCATTGAGGCAACCGAATCGTGGATGATCAAAGACAGCTCGCCGGTTGCAGCCAGTTTCCGGGCGAGGTTGGCGCCGTCCTCAAAACAAGCGGGCTGATCGTAGATGAAGGATTCCTCATCCCGCACGTCAAGGCCCAAAGCGTGGCAGTACCCCTCCGCGAGGGACTTCTCGTAGTCCAAAAACAGGACTGTGCCCCCGCTTTGTTGGACTCGCGCAGCAGTTTGCAGGGCGCAAGTGGTCTTGCCACTCGAAGGAGGTCCGTAGATCTCGGTGATCCGACCCTTTGGGATGCCTCCAATGTCGGTCAAGTGGTCGATTGCGATGTTTCCGGTGGTGAGCCCCACTGGCCGGGTGTTGTCGAAGTCTGAGAAAGCCCCAGCCTTGGCACCTTTTTTACGAAGGGCTGAGAGTTCATCTTGAAGGGATCCCATGACTGTAGGTACACACTCAAGGTGCGAAAATGAGCAAAGCCCCCAGAAAAATCTGGGGGCCTCACCCGTTCAGAGAGAGGAAGTCTCCATCGGAGGTTCCAAGGAGAACTTTACACGGAGAACTTCAAGTCTGGCAACTCCGTGCAGGTAACTTGCCCCCGAAGCCATTGGGACAGCAAAAAAGCATCACGGAGATCCGATCTCGTCCTTGCTTTGACCTTGGTGCGCGTCCCGAGTTCCAGCCCCGCGTCGTAACTCAGACTCTCGCATAGCTCCTGCGCCCACTGTTTGGAGTGACCACTGTGCAGTTTGGGGCTGAATCCCCAAGCCCGTTGCCACGTCGCAGCGGTTGGTTGATGAGCATCGAATCCGTCTGCCGCCATAAAACCCAAAAGGCAGCCCTGCAAGCGTATTGCAGGACCGCCTTGAAAGGCGTGGAAGTAGGCACTTTCCACAGCAAAAAGGGGAGAACTACCCTGATGCTTCCCCACTTCCAGCAAGATCTCCGTCCACCACTCCAAGATCCGCAAACTAGTGGAGAAGGTGTCTGGGACCTTTGGCTGTGGACCGAGGTCGAGAGAAGTCTCGTAGAGCACTCTCCCCCGATCATTGGTGATCACCGTGGCCGAGTGTCTCGGCGCTAGGTCGATCCCCACATAAAGACAGGGCAAGGGGAGCGTGAGGGTCGAAGCAAACGCTGAATCCCCTTGCCCTGTCACCACGATCAGAGTCCCTTGAGGATCTGATCGAAGTTCAGCACGCCTCCCGAAGGGCCGCTGTCTGGCTCGTCGGCGGTGGGCGTGTCCACAGCCACTGGCGCAACTGGCTCCATCGTCGGGACTGGCTCCATCGTCGGGACTGGC
>JACCDG011098022.1_pt1 | contig 16933 bp, 15 predicted proteins | sample 7442471 | NCBI WGS metagenome assembly JACCDG01 (sample SAMN15323444, study PRJNA562643) | freshwater metagenome | isolation source: river surface water | place: USA:Blue River Watershed | collected 2017-08-17 | reverse complement strand
CTCCGGCCCGGCCGACACCACAATCAGTTTCGGTTTGGCGGCGATCACAGACGACAGGCTCGCATCAGCTGCCAATACGGTGCGCACCGACACCGCCGCCAACAATTGCTCCAGATGGGCGGTCATCACCGGTGGGGTAGCCAGCAGAAGAACCGGCGGCACCGTCATCATGGCCAGACTCGGCACACTGCTGTCGAGCACGCGAAGCTGCAATTGAACCGCAAACCGTGAACCGCGACCGGGCTCACTGTCTACCGCAATGTCACCACCCATCAGGCGCGCCAGTTGCCGGCTGATGGTCAAACCGAGACCGGTACCGGCGCTGCTGCGCATATCCACCGTACCTTGGGCAAACGGTTCGAATACATGCTGCAGATGATTGGCGGGAATGCCAATGCCGGTGTCTTCCACCAGAAGTTCCAGACGCCGCATCGGCCCGCTGCCCGGCAGCCAGTTGGCCTGCACGCGAACATGGCCGTGCTCAGTGAACTTGACGGCGTTACCCACCAAATTGAGCAGCAATTGCCGCAAACGCAAGACATCGCCGCTGACTTGAACCGGGGCAGCCAACGGCAATTGATACAACAAGCTGAGCTGCTTCTGTTCGGCTTGCAACGCGAAACTGTCGAGCACCGACTCCAGCAGTTCACGCAGATCGAATTCGACCACATGGAGGGTCAAGCGGCCGGCATCCAGTTTCGACATGTCGAGAATGTCGTTGACCAGATTCAGCAGAGTTTCGCCGCTCTGCCGGATGGTGCCGAGCAATTCATGCTGATCCGGACTCAGTGAACTGTCCTGCAGCAATTCGGTGACACCGATGATACCGGTCATCGGCGTCCGGATTTCATGACTCATGTGGGCAAGAAAGCGACTGCGCGCCGCTGCGGCGTTTTCGGCAGCCGTGCGGCGCTGGCGCAAGCGGAAGAAAATCAGCACCGCAATCACGGCCAGCAGCACCGCAGCAACGGCCACAGCCCATAACACGGTCCATTGTTGCCGAACCTGCAATTGCTGGATTTCATTCTCGCGGGTCAACGCAGCGATCAAGTGTTCGCGCTGGCTCAGTGACAACCGGTTCTGGAACTGGCCAATGCGCAGCGCCGCCCGGTCGGAAAACAATTCGCGCGCCAACGCATCACGTTGCCGCGTCCAGTACAGGGCGCCGGCCAGATCACCATTGGATTCAGCGAGCAGTGCCTGCACTTCCAGCACGTCCTGCATCAGAAAGCGGTTGCCGATACGTTGGCACTTGGTCAGCGCCTCATCGAGATGCTGGCGCGCCTCGGCGGTGGCACGCATCTGGATGGCGAGCCGGGCCAGCTCACTGTGGCTGCCACATTGGCCGGCCTCATCACCAATGCCAATCCGCAGCGCCAATGCCTCGGTCAGCGCTTGTCTGGCTTCGTCAAAACGCCGCAATCCGGTCAAGGCGACACCGCGATTGTTCAAAATCAGCGAAGCCGTATCCGCCTGATCGCGCTGACTCTTGGCTTCCTCAGCGCGCACAAGCCACTCCAGTGCCTGAGTGTACTCGCCAACCTTGGTGTAGGCCTCGGACAGGTTGATCCGGGCATAGGTCTGAATTCGTTCGTTACCCAATGTCCGCGCCAGCTGATCGGCTTCCCGCAACATCGTGAAGGCATCGTCATAGCGGCGCAGGCGGACCAGCACACCCCCCAAATTGCTCAACGCCTGGGCTTTGCGCGCAGCATTGCCGAGCGCGTCCTCAAACAAATAGGTTTGCTGGAAATAGCCGAGCGCGGCTTCGAAGTCACCCACCTGAACCGCGACAAACCCGAGCGTGTTGTGATTGCGAGATTCGGCGCGGACGCTGTGGATATCGCGAGCGGCAATGGCACCGGCTTCTGCCTGCTGCTGCGCTTGCACATAGTCACCCAGTACCGCATGGGCCCAAGCCACATTGGCCAATACCAGCGCACGTAATTCACGCGCCGACTCGTTTGGCAGCGGCTCCAGAATGGCCAGTGCCTCACGGCCAAGCTCAAGACAGCTTTGCGGTGCCGAGGTGCGATCGATTTCCGTCAATTGATACAGCAACAGCGCCCGTTGCAAACCGCGGGCTTCGGTCAGGCTGGTTTCGATTTGCGGCCGGTCAGTGGCCTTCGGGATGGCCACATCGAGCGCATGCGCGATCGGCAGTGCTGCCAGCCAGATGACTGACAGCAGGAGCAACGCTCGCCGCACCTGCATGATGCTCACACCGCCACCGGCGCCTTGATGGCCGGGTGCGACTGATAGTCCTGAATCTGGAAATCGTCGAAGTGATAAGAAAAGAGATCGTCTGGTCTGCGGGCAATGTGGAGTCGCGGTGGTGGCAATGGTGTCCGGTTCAATTGTTCGTTGGCTTGCTCAAGGTGATTGCTGTACAGGTGAACGTCGCCACCGGTCCAGACAAAATCACCGACTGCCAAATCGCATTGCTGCGCCACCATGTGCGTCAACAGCGCGTACGAGGCAATGTTGAACGGCACGCCAAGAAAAATGTCGGCCGAGCGCTGGTACAGCTGGCAACTGAGCGCACCATTGGCCACATAGAACTGGAACATCGTGTGACAGGGTTGCAAGGCCATCTTGTCCAGATCGGCGACGTTCCAGGCGCTGACGATCAAGCGGCGTGAATCCGGCGTCTTGCGGATCTGCTCCATCACCTGCGCGATCTGGTCGATATGGCGGCCATCCGGCGCTGGCCAGCTGCGCCACTGATAGCCATACACCGGACCGAGGTTGCCGTTTTCATCGGCCCACTCGTCCCAGATGCTGACACCATTGTCTTTCAGGTATTTGACATTGGTATCACCATTGAGAAACCAGAGCAGCTCGTGAATGATCGAGCGCAGGTGCAGCTTTTTGGTGGTAACCAGCGGAAAACCTTGCTGCAGGTTGAAGCGCATCTGGGCGCCGAACAGCGAGCGGGTGCCCGTACCGGTGCGATCGGTCTTGACTGCGCCGTTGTCGCGCACATCGCGCAGCAGATTGAGATAGTTTTGCATCAACAGAAACCTGGGTCGTTATTTTGCCAGCGCCGGCTGCGCCGGCGCTCTCCGATACGCCAACACCATCAGCACCACACCGACTGCGATAAGCGGCACACACAGCCATTGTCCACGCGACAAGCCGAGCGCCTGCAAGCCAAGATGGGCATCCGGTTCGCGGAAGTATTCGACAATAAAGCGGAATACCCCGTAGCCAGCGGCAAACAAACCGCTGACCGCCATGCGCGGCGGATGCTTGCTGGAAAACAGCCACAGCATGATGAACAGCAGCGCGCCTTCGAGCAGGGCTTCATAGAGCTGCGACGGGTGCCGCAACAATTGCAAGGGATCGGATGTCGCCGGAAACCGGAACGCCCACGGCACCTCCGACTGCACTTCCCGCCCCCACAATTCTGCGTTGATGAAATTGCCGATGCGGCCGAAGAACAACCCCGGCGGCACCAGTGGCGCCATGAAATCGGCAACCTCGAAAAAGCGGCGCTTGTTGGCCCAGGCATACCAGAAAAAGGCCACCAGCACGCCAAGCAGGCCGCCATGGAATGACATGCCGCCTTCCCAAATCCGGAACAGATAGCCCGGGTTGCTCAGGAAGTGCTCGAACTGGTAGAAAAAGACATAGCCCAGCCGGCCACCGATCACCACACCGAGAAAACCGTAGAACAGAAAGTCACTGACTTGATCAGCTGTCCAGCCACTGTTGGGCCGTTTGGCGCGCACGCTGCCGAGCCACCAGGCCGCGGCAAAACCGAGCAGATACATCAGCCCGTACCAGCGCAGTGCGATCGGGCCGAGCGAGTAGCCAAATAGCTCGATTGGCCCGATAGAAAAAATCACCGGACTAATAACCGGAAAATCCATTGTGAATCCTTGTTGTCATTCCGCACCGCCCGCTTACGGGCAGCGACTCACCAAATGGTGCGCCATGCCGGCGCACAAAATTCAAACACCAAACAGCGCTTTCACCATCAGCCGAACACCGATCACCGCCAGAAACGCGGCAAACAGCTTGCGCAACCGGGCGGCCGGCCAGCGATGCGCCAGCCGCGCACCGACCGGTGCGGTCAGCCACGATGCGGCCGTGATGGCAACGACAGCTGGCCAGTATACAAAGCCGGTGCTGCCAGCCGGCAGCGAATGTGACCAGCCGGCGACGATATATCCAGCGCTGCCGCACAGCGCGATCGGCAACCCGACCGCCGCCGAGGTGGCGACGGCCCGGGTGATGGGTTGCCCGTAATGGAGCAGCAGCGGCACAGTCAGTGAGCCACCACCAATGCCGACCAGCCCCGACAGCAGACCAATGCCGCTACCAAAGCCGGCCCAGGCCAGCGCCGGTGGTTGCGCACGAGTGCCGGTTGCCACCGTGGTCAGCGCCGTGCGCAGCGCCAGCAACAAGGCAAAGCCGGCAAACAGCACGGTCAGCGCCCGCGAGCCCAGCTGGCTGGCCACCGCGCCGGCCGCCAGCGCCCCGATGGCCACGGTGGGCGCCAGCCGGCGGAACAGCTGCCAGTCGACCGCACCACGGGCGGCATGCGCGCGGGTGGACGCGGCGGCCGTCAGCACAATGGCGGCCAGCGAACTGCCGATGGCCATCGGCATCAACTCGGCCGGCCCGACCCCGACCAGCGGCAGCAAGGCCAGCAACGCCGGCACCAGAATCAGGCCGCCGCCGATACCGAGTAGGCCGGCCAGCAGACCAGCAATCGCGCCAACCAGCACGTACACTGGCCACTGCATGAAAGACGAAAGGATCACGTGTTTGTGTGCCTGATTGTTCTGGCCCGGGCCGTACACCCGGACTATCCCCTGATTCTGTTGGCCCACCGCGACGAGTTCACCGCCCGGCCCAGCCTGCCGCTGCACTGGTGGCCGGATTTGGACTGTCTGGCCGGTCGTGACAGTCAGGCCGGCGGCAGCTGGCTCGGATTGTCCCGGCGGGGCCGCTTTGCGGCCGTCACGAACGTCCGCGAAGGCCTGCCGGAAGCAAGTGCTCGCTCACGGGGCGAGCTCATCACCGGCTGGCTGAACAGCCAGCAGACCGACCTCGATAACGAAAGCCGGCGGCTGGCGCAGGCCGGGCAGTATAGCGGCTTCAATCTGCTGTTCGGTGGCTGGCAAAACGGCCGTCTGCTGCTGCAGTTCGCCAGCAACCGGTTTCCGGCCCGGCCGGTGCCGGATGGCGTGTCGGCGCTGTCGAACGGCGATTTCGACGCCCCCTGGCCCAAGGCACGGCTGGCCCGGCAACGGCTGCTGGCGCTGCTGGCAAGCGGTGAGCCGCCGGACGAACACTGGCTGGATGCCCTGCTCGATCGGGCCCGGGCGGCCGATGGCGAGCTGCCGGATACCGGCATCGGGCTGGAGAGGGAACGCTGGCTGTCGCCATTGCTCATCACTGGCCCGCACTATGGCACCCGCGCCGCGACGCTGCTGGCACTGCACCGGTCGGGACAGGCAACCGTCATTGAGCGGACGCTGGCGCCGGCTGAGGATGGCCGGATCTCCGGCGTCGTCCGCCATTCGGTCGATCTGGCCTGACTGATCCGGACTGGCTCGTTCCGGGCCTGAGCCAGCCACAAGCCTGCGCTGCGGCCGGCAAAATTCACTGGTCGGTCGATCTGGATCGGCCCGGACCCGTCGGCTATAGTGCCTGCCCCGGTCTGTCGGCCGGTGAGCATTCATTCCGAGACTGACATAAGAGATTCGTCATGCGTAAGAAGCACGGTGGCGCCGCCGAAGACGCCGAAATCGACATGACCCCGATGCTGGACATCGTGTTCATCATGCTCATTTTCTTCATCGTGACGACCTCGTTCGTGAAGGAAGCCGGCGTCGAAATGCAGCGTCCGTCCGGCAAGTCGGCCTCGACCACCAAGGTCAAAGCCAACGTACTGGTCACCATCAACAGCCAAGGCCAGGTCGTCATCGACGGCAAAGAAGTGGACATCCGCTCGGTCCGCGCCAACGTCGAGAAAACCCTCGCCGAATCGCCGGATGCCTCGGTGATCGTGCAGGCGCACAAAGACAGCGATACCGACATTCTGGTTGGCGTGGTCAACGCCGCCAAGGAAGCCGGCATCGACAAGGTCTCGGTCGCCTCCTACGAGCGTGACACCTGATCGCAATTCCGATTCAGCAAAAAGGCAGCGTCAGCTGCCTTTTTTGTTGGCCGAATTTCAGTCATTGCCTCAGTCATCGCCGCTGCCGATCGCCATAGCCTGTCAGCCGGCGCGACGTCTCGCCAGTGCATTTTTGCCAGTAGTCCCGCTGCCGGATGCCGCCTACATTGACAGTGCAGGCAACCGGAAAAGGACGACACCATGCGCAAGCAAAGCCATGCCATTGCGGCTGAACACGACATCGACATGACCCCGATGCTCGACATCGTCTTCATCATGCTGATCTTTTTCATCGTCACCAGCAGCTTTGTCAAAGAGTCGGCCGTGGCGGTCAACCGGCCATCGGTAAAGGCACCAACGCCCGGTCCCGCGGCACCATTGACACTGCTGGAGCTCACCGCCGACAACCGGATACTCAGCAGCGGTCGTGAACTGGATATCGCGTTGGTCGGCAGCCTGCTTGAGCAACAACTGGCCAACAATCCAAAAACCGCCGTGCTGATTCAAGCCGATCAGGACAGCAGCACCGCGCTGATGGTGAGCGTGGTCGACATCGCCACTCGCGCCGGCAGCGAAACGATCTCGGTTGCCAGCTTTGCCGGCCGCTGAGCTGGCGTGACACGCGCCGCGCCAGCGAGGTCACCACCACCCGTGGGTTTTGGTTGCCGGCCGGCATGGCTTGCTTTACCGTGCCGGCATCCCCATTTGCTTGACCAGACCATGACCGGCGCCCATCAAATTGCCGCACTGCGCACCCGGCTTGAAGCGCACGCGCTGGCCCTGCCCGGCGTGACGCGCGACATCAAATGGGGTGCCGATGTGGTGTTCTCGGTGGTCGATAAAATGTTCTGCTGCCTCAGTGTCGAAACGGACGCATTGCAGCGGATATCGTTCAAGGTGGCGCCGGAACGGTTTCTGGAGCTGACCGATCAGCCCGGCATCATTCCGGCTCCCTATCTAGCCAAACACCACTGGGTCAGCGTGCAGGCCGGTGCGCAGCTGAAACCGGAAGAGGTGTTGGCCATGGTCACGGATTCTTACCGGTTGGTGCGCGCCCGGTTGCCGAAAAAGCGTCAGGCCAGCCTCGCTGCAGTGGATTAACGGAAACGATTGATGAAACGGTTGTTGTTTTTTGCGCTGCTTGGCGCCGTGGTCTGGTTTTGGTGGCACAGCATGCAGGCGCGCGAGAATGCCCGCCAAGCCGCCAAGCGGGAATGCGAAAAGTTTGGCCTGACCCTGATCGATGACACCGTCGAGCGGATTCATATCGGATTTGGCCGCAGCCATCACGGAGGCAGCACGTTTCTGCGCGTTTACCAATTCGAGTTCACCCCGAACGGCGCCCGCCGTTACAAAGGCATGATCCGGATGCGCGGCACGGTGGTCGATGACGTCAAGATGGAGCCGTATCAGATCGATTGATGCTGGCCACACAGTGAGGGGGTCACGATGAGATCGGAACTTCGCGTCGGCATGCTGTCCTTGCTGCTCGCGGCCTGCGCGAGCCAGACCCCGCCCCCTTCAACCACCGCAACACCGGCCACGCCAGCTGCCACCGTAACGCCCGCCGTTACCGGCCAACCGGCGCAGCCCACTCGCTACGATGGCCCCGGCCACACTTACGCCAGCGCCATCACGCTTGCCGGTGCCAGCAATCCGCTCGCCTTCAGTCAGAAACAGCAAGAATGGTTGTGGCTCAATTACCGTGACTGGAAAAAGCAGGGCCAGGCACTGCGCGAGAAAGATGGCATCACGTACGACGAAGTCACGCTGGTCAACAAACGCGGTGAAACGCGGGTGATTTATTTTCGGATGCCGATACAGGGCAAGCGCTGAAGTTTGCGAATCTGATCCCCCTCCTTGTCAAGGAGGGGGTTGGGGGTGGTTAAGCTCAGGATGACGCTTTTGCCAGCCGAAGCAGTGAGTTGCGAATTCCAGCTCCGCAACCATCCCTAGCCCCCCTTGAAAGGAGGGGGAACAGGGACATGTTTTTCCAGACAAAAAAAGGGCGGAATACTCCGCCCTTTTCGTTTGTCCGATTAAGACTTACGCCACTTTCGCCGCATCGGTCATCTTGAAGATGCCGGTGGCGTTGCTGGAATCGAAGGTGAGATCCAGCTTCCATTCGCCTGAATCCTGATCCAGATATTTGTCGCGGCTGATGAATTCGTAAAACGAACCCGGCACGGTGTAGGTGGCAACCCGGCCTTCGCTGTCGATCATCCGGCGTTCAACTTGCGCTGCCTTGAACGCGGTCTGGCGGACGCGGCCGTTGGCCGACACTTCCACCGCGTCCTTGATCGAACGGCCCAGCGCTTTCTGTTCCTTGGTCAGATCAAACACATCGGCAACACGATCGGTGACGTGGTTGTAAGCATTGCCTTCGGTGCTGATCCAGGCCATCTCGGCCGACTCTTTCAGCAGCACGTCATAATCGGCACGGCTGACTTCGCCATGCTGGCGGGCAAAGCACTCGACGATATTCGGCAACAGTGTCAGCGCGTCGGCAAGGCGCAGAACTTTCTGTTCGCTCAGCGCGGTCAGCAGCGCCTTGCTTTCAGCCGTCAGCGGATCGCGCGAACTGCCGACCACGTTGGCAACCGATTGCTGGAAGGCCGGCGAGAACTGATCAACATGCAGTTCCGAAACAAAAAACTGGGCAATCGATTCCGGGTAAGCGGCATGGGTGTAAACGTGGCCGGTCATCTTCAAGCGCGGCAACGGGTACAGGCCGCCGACGATGAAACCGAGCGGCTTCAGGATGCGATCAAAGGTGAGATGACCAACGGGCAACGCACCGTTCTGAGCGACGACCGTGCGCAGCGCGCCATGATCGAAGTTGATCTTGCGGCCGATGCGAATCGCTTCGTCGACATACTGGGCGCCTTCCGGCACCCGCTTCAGCAGGTCCGAAAACAGCACCATGTTCATGGCCTGGGCAAGTTCCGCCTGGCTGACCGCCTCGCTATCACGCAGCAGTTCGGCATCGACTTCCATGGCGTTGAACAACCAGACCGCGCGCTCTGCGCCCAGAACCTTCGACACCAACTGCTGAACGTTGCTGCTCATGAACTGCCTCGCTGACGAAACCGGGTGACATGAAAAGGGCCGGACGCATTACCTAGGGCAAAACACGGTCCGACCAGTTTGCTGCATTGCAATATATCGAAGTGGTCAGGATTTGACCAGCCCTGCCAGCTGGGATATCACGGTCAAATGAGGGAGCCCCCGCCAGATTCGGCGGGGGCCACGCGTTCGGGGTACAGATGTTCTGAATCAGGCCGTGTACAGACCGCCAAAGCGGTTGGCCAGGAACTCGTCCAGCTTGACCGCTTCCTGGGCCACGAAGCCCTTGCGCGGCAGCTTGCCGGCACGCATCAGCTCCATCGCGGTGACGATGCCGGCAGCGGTGGTCAGCTGGATGGCGGTCATGGTCAGGCCGGCAATGACTTTCGGGAAAATGCGGGTCGCGAAGGTCTGTTGTTGGTACTTGCCGTCTTTCCAGCCGGTCACCGAGACGAACACCACGACCATGTCCTGACTGGTGTACGGCATCGAGTGCTCGAAGATTTCTTTCAGCGTGTCGCGCTTGTCGATCATGCGCAGATCGTTGATCAGCAGGCGCAGGATGCTGTTGTGGCCCGGGAAACGCATGGTTTTGTAGTCGAGGTTGCGGACCTTGCCGGCCAGCGTTTCGCACAGCGTGCCGAGGCCGCCCGAGGTGTTGAAGGCTTCGTATTCGTCGCCGTCGATCAGCAGGGTTTCCAGACCTTCCAGCGGCTGCACCTTCATGAACTCGCCGTTCACAATGGCATCGCACGGCTCGCAGTACTCGTTGATGAGGCCATCAGTCGACCAGGTCAGGTTGTACTTCAGGGTGTTGGTCGGGTAGCGGGTCAGCGCGCCGACGCGCATTTTCACGTCCTGCAGCTTGTCGAACTTCTTGGCCAGATCAAAACCGGCAATACCGATGAAACCCGGAGCCAGACCGCATTGCGGCATCAGCGCCGTTTCAGCGGTCTTGGCGATGTCCTTGATGGCGTTGGTGGCGGCAACGTCTTCGGTCAGGTCGAAGTAGTGCACCTTGCACTCGGCAGCGACCTTGGCAACGTTCTTGGCAGCAAAGAACGGCAGCGCGTTCAGCACCACATCGGCGTTCTTCAGCGCCGCGGCCAGCGAAGCCTCGCTGCCGGCATCGACAATCACGCTCTTGACGCCCGGGATACCAAAATCGACCGGACGCATGTCACCGACGGTCACTTCATAGTCGCCAGTCGACGCCAGCATGGTGGTGATGGCAATACCAATCTTGCCGCCGCCAAGCACCAAAATCCGTTTGAAATCGTTCGCTGCCATGGTGTTACCCCTCCGTCGTATTCGAAAAATGCGAGTGCGCCCCGACCCGGGTCTGAAGCGTAGGTCCAGACCAGAAAAAGTGGGGCGATAGACAGGCGAAATTCTGCGCAGCAGCTTCGTCGAAAGACAGCGAGCAATTCGACGAAAAGCAGGCTAGACTCGTCGGAATGACGAGATGACAGGTTGTTTCGGCAGTCGGGGTGATTTTCTGGCGCTCATCCGATCGAAACGAGCCCCCTCTCCCCAGCCCTCCCCCGCGAGGGGGGAGGGAGAGATAATTCCTCTCGTCTTGTGATGGACACGGTCTCGCCCCACGCCTTGGTGAGTAAAGGCGTCAAAAGCCCCTCGCCCCTTGCGGGAGAGGGGTTGGGGAGAGTGCGATCTCTCAGCACAAGCCATACACACGACGCGAACGAACCCCATGGACATCCTCGACAATCTCGACCGCCAACTGCTCACCCTTCTGCAAGCCAACGCCCGCGAAGCCACCGCCACCCTCGCCCGCAAACTTGGAGTAGCCCGCACCACCGTGGTCGCGCGCATCGCCCGCTTGGAAAAAACCGGCGTCATCGGCGGCTACGGCGTACGCCTCGGCAAACCCGGCGAAGAAAATGGCCTGCGGGCGTACTGCGCACTGCAAGTGGAACCGAAAGTCGGACCGGCGGTGGTGAAGCGCCTCGGCCGTTTTCCAGAGATTGAAGAGTTGTCAGCGGTCAGCGGGATTTGGGACTACATGTTGTTGTTGCGGGCGGAGTCGCCAGAGCGCCTGGATCAGGTGCTGGATGAGATTGGGGCGATTGAGGGGGTTAAGCAGACGACGACTGCTGTGATGTTGGCGAGGAAGATTGATCGGCGGGGATAGTGATTCATCGCATTTCACGACTTATGAAGGGACAGCGAGTACGCCGGTGTTTGACTTAATCAGACGTGTTTTCAACAGACGCTTATCGAACTCCAAGTCGCTCGACGACATCTCAAGTTCAAAGCAGATTCTCGCTTACCTTCAACGGCTAGCGAACGAGGGGTCCGTAGAAGATCAGTTTCGATACGCAATCTTTTGTCTGGATGGTCGAGGCGGTCCGGTTAATGTAGGCCACGGAATTTATTGGCTCAATCAAGCAGCCAATCAAGGAAATGTGGACGCGCAGTACTTTCTCGGTATATTGCTTTATGAGGGACGCCTAGTTAGCAAGGATCAAGAAAGAGCAAACTACTGGCTTTCGCTTGCATCAGCGAATGGCAATGCTGATGCGAATTGGTACCTCCGCGAAATACGAAAGCTCATGAACGCCTCTGGTCCAATTCTCGGAAAATCTGACGATATCTCTTAATTCAAGGCCGCTGCCGGGACTCGCCCCGGCGGGCGACCTACTTTCGTGGCGCACGAAAGTAGGCAAAGAACATTGCCTGCATTCCTCGCCCACAAAACGATGAAACTGTTTTGTGGGTTCCCTGCGCTACTCCATTCCAGCTGGGGCTTTTCAGACAGCACATCCCTGTGCAGTCTGAAAAGGCTTCGGCATCCCTGCCTCGCCCCTTCGCTTTCGCTACGGGCTGTTAACCCAGCTTCCATTACGTTGAGCTTTGCACTTCCTTCGGTCGTCGGCTCGTCAGACGGCGGGAAAGTCAAAGGCACGCTGCGCGCAACGGCTACACAAACCACCGTCATTCCCGCGTAGGCGGGACAAAGTGAAGGGGGTTACTTTGGACAGCGAAGCTGCCCGCAGGGTGAACGCCATGGATGGCGTGAATCTATCCAGGGACTTTGAAACAAGGAAAGACACTGGATCCCCGCCTTCGCGGGGATGACAGAAAAAAAAAGCCGAAGCAGCTGACTCAGCTATAACTCGGGGCCCCCTTTCGCGCCAGCCGGCGATTCGGCGTTAGCGGCCGGGCGCGCAAGCCTGGACGGCTTGCGCAGCATTGATAAGGCAAGGATGCCGCATCAATGCGTGCCCGAAGCCGATAATGCCGAAGCGACGGGCGGAGTTTCCGAAGCAACGAAGCGATTCTGGCGCGTGGGGCGTGTTCTTTTGCTTACTTTTCTTGCACGAGCAAGAAAAGTGAGGCGCCCGCCGGGGCGCATCCCGGCGACTTTCGGATGACGAGACAAAGCTGCAAAGTAGTGTGCATGATCTCGTACATGCCCCCACCCTAACCCGTCCAGCCGCCAACAGAGTTGGCGTCGTTCAGACGGCAAGTTCGTCAGCTGTGACGAACTTGAACCCCCGCCTTCACCCCCCTTGCAGGGGAGGGAACACTACTCCACTTTCGACCGCTGCAAATTCCGCATCGTCGTCAGCCCAATCAAGCGCGACACCACCAGCGCGATGTACATGACACCAGCAAACGCTTCCAGCATGACCAGCGCACGCGCGAATGGCGTCAGCGGCATGATGTCGCTCAAGCCGACACTGGACAGCACCGAGAAGCTCAGGAACAGCAGATCCATCCAGCTGCGGGAGCCGTTTACTGCCGGCTCGGCAATGAACGCTGCCGGGCTGACAATCTGGCAGGCGGTGAAGAGGTACGCGAACGCCCAGGCCAGCAAGGTGAAGGTAGCGCCGGCGGCATACATGTCGTCGGTGGTGGCGCGATCATCCTGCAGCATGTAGGCGATCATCGAGCCCGCGGCGTAGAAATAGAACGCGGCTTCAAGACCAGCAGTCAGCAGTGCCAGCAGCGTGTTGGCCATGAACGCGTTGGCGATGGTCAGTGCTACAGCGATCAGTGCCAGCACAAACGCGACCCAGGTGAGCGCCGGGCTGCGTTGAACCATGCGCAGCGACAAACCGAGCACGATGACACCGAAAATGCCGAACAAGGCCCGGCCTTCGGCGGAATTGTCCATCCACGGGTAGAGCAGCACGCCACCGAGCTGGACCAGCAGCAGCAGGGCCGAGGGGTAACGCAGAACGGTGCCGGACAGGAACGTGAACATCGCGGATTGGCTTCCCGGTTTCGCTGCCGGCTGGGGGTCGCCGGCGCGATGTGAACGTGGCGGCAAGTGTAGCTGGCGGGCCTTGCCCGCTTTGGTGTGTCGACCGCGCGCACCTGGCTTTACGGACTTGAAAGGACGTTGATGATGTCGGTCAGCCAGACCGTTAGGCCGTAGCCGGCGACAACAATGCCCTGCCATAAAGGACTTTGGCTAAAGAAACCTCAGTCACAAAAAAGCCCGACCAAAAATCGGGCCAAAAAAAAACCCGGCCAGGCCGGGTTTTTTCACATCAACAACTGGAATTAATCCAGCGGCTTGATGTTCGATGCTTGCTTGCCTTTCTGGCCTTGCACCACATCGAACGACACTTTTTGGCCTTCGCGCAGGACTTTGAAACCCTGAACCTGGATAGCCGAGAAGTGCGCAAACACGTCTTCACCACCGCCGTCCGGAGTAATAAAACCGAAGCCCTTGGTTTCGTTGAACCACTTCACAGTACCAGTTGCCATGCTAACAATCTCTCACAGATATTAATTGAACAGGGTGCAAATAGACCCCTTTTTACGAGATTCAACAGGGTGGGACTGACGAGGCGATAAACCGATTTGCAAGGGTGTCCGCGAACACGCAACGCACGATGTGAATATCTCGCACGGGCATGTTACCAAGCTCTTTGGCAAACGCAACGCTTTCTTAAGGCTGGCCGGGAACTTTCCAGCCTCCGGCCACCACCCGCCCGTTTGGCCCTCAGGCGACCAGCTCCAGCCGCAAATCCCTGGCATCGACCACTTGGCCGACCTTGGCAGGGAAACCTGACACCGCCATGACGGCTGTGGTCCCGGCTGACCGGTTCGGCTGCTGCTCTGTCATGAACCCAGCTCCAGCAGCAGATCCCGGGCATCAACTACTTGGCCGACCTTGGCAGGGAAACCTGACACCGCCATGGCGGCTGTGGTCCCGGCCGGCCGGTTCGGCTGCTGCCTTGTTATGAACCCAGCTCCAGCAGCAGGTCCCGGGCATCGACCACTTGGCCGACCTTGGTATGAACCGCCGTGACTGTGCCGTCGGCCTCGGCCCGCAGCACCGTCTCCATTTTCATGGCTTCCAGCGCCAGCAGCGGGTCGCCGCGTTTGACCTTCTGGCCGACCGCGACATTGAGCAGGCTGATCCGGCCCGGCATGGGCGCGCCCAGCTGGCTCGGGTTGCCTTCCTCGGCCTTGCGCCGGGCCTTGGCCTCGCTCTGTTCAGCGGCGACGCGGATCTGCCGGCCCTGGCCGTTCAGCTCGAAGAACAGCTTGTAGAAGCCGTCCTCGTCGACCTCGGAACGGCCCAGCAGGCGAACGATCAGCGACTTGCCCGGCTCGATATCGACCACGATCTCCTGACCGTCAGCCAGACCATGGAAAAACGCCGGCGTCGGCAGCACCGACACATCATCGAACTCGGCCCGGTGCTTGGCGAAGTCGGTAAAGACTTTCGGGTACATCAGGTAGGACGCCAGATCGGTGTCGCTGAGCTCTTGTTCGCAGAGCTGAGCGGCCTTGGCCCGTTCGCTGGCCAGATCGGCTGCCGGCAGATGGTCGCCAGCGCGGCCAGCCAACGGCTGGGCGCCACGCAGCACCTTGTTCTGCAACGCCGCCGGGAAGCCGTCAGGAGGGAAACCGAGCTCACCTTTCATCAGCGAGACCACCGATTCCGGGAAGGCGATTTCCTTGTCCGGGTTCAGCACATCGGCGCTGGTCAAGCCGTTGCCGACCATGAACAGGGCCATGTCGCCGACCACTTTCGAGGTCGGTGTCACTTTGACGATATCGCCGAACAACTGATTGACCTCGGCGTAAGCGCCGGCTACGTCCGGCCAGCGCGCTTCCAGACCCAGGCCGCGCGCCTGTTCACGCAGGTTGGTGTACTGGCCGCCCGGCATTTCGTGGCGATACACGTCCGCGGTGCCGGCTTTCATGTCGGGTTCGAATGGCGCGTACAGCTTGCGCACGCCTTCGAAATAGAGCGACAGCGTTTGCAGGTTGCTGGCTTCGAGCTGCGGATCCTTTTCAGTGCCGGCCAGAGCCGCCACAATCGAGCTCAGGTTCGGTTGCGAGGTCAGCCCGCTCATGCTGTCGAGCGCGCCATCGACGATGTCGCAACCGGCTTCGACGGCTGCCAGCACGCTCGCAGCGGCGATGCCGCTGGTGTCGTGGGTGTGGAAGTGAATCGGCAAACCGACTTCCTGTTTCAGCGCCTTGACCAGTTCCCGCGCCGCGCGCGGCCGGCAAACGCCGGCCATGTCCTTGATCGCCAGCGTATGGCAACCGGCCTTCTCCAATTCCTTCGCCAGTTTCACGTAATAGGCGAGGTTGTATTTCGGCCGCTTGGCGTCGAACAGGTCGCCGGTGTAGCAAATGGCGCCTTCGCAGATCGCATCGGTATCACGCACCGCATCAATGGCCACGCGCATGTTCTCGACCCAGTTCAGCGAGTCGAACACCCGGAACAGATCAATGCCATTCTGCGCGGCCTGACTGATGAAATAGCGAACGACATTGTCCGGGTAGTTGGTGTAACCAACGGCGTTCGAGCCGCGCAGCAGCATCTGGAACAAAGTATTCGGAATCGCTTCGCGCAGACGCGCGAGCCGCAGCCACGGGTCTTCTTTCAGGAAGCGCAGCGCCACGTCAAAGGTCGCGCCGCCCCAGCATTCCAGCGAGAACAGGTTCGGTGCCAGCCGGGCGTAGTACGGCGCGATGCGCAGCATGTCCTGGCTGCGCATCCGGGTCGCAAACAGCGACTGATGAGCATCCCGCAGCGTGGTGTCGGTGATCAGCACCTGTTTCTGGTCGAGAATCCATTGACTGAATTTCTCGGCACCGAGTTCTTTCAATTTATTGCGGGTGCCGGCAGGAACAGTTTGCTGCAGGATCTGCGTCGACGGCGTTGGCGGCTCCACTGGGACCGCCGTAATGTGCCGGCCTTTCAGTTCCGGATGACCATGAATGACGACACCGCCGAGATAGCGCAGCAGCTTGGTGGCGCGGTCGCGGCGCGGCGTTGATCGCAGCAGTTCTGGCGTTTGGTCAATAAACCGGGTGGTGCATTTGCCGGAAACGAAATCCGGATGCTTGATGACGTTCTCAAGGAATTGCAGATTGGTGGCAAGGCCGCGAATGCGGAACTCGCGCAGCGCCCTGTCCATCCGGCTGATCGCTTCATCACGCGTTGCGCCGCGCGCAGTCACTTTTACCAGCAGCGAATCGTAATACGGCGTGATCACCGCGCCGCTGTAGGCGCTGCCACCGTCCAGACGAATACCGAAACCGGCTGGGCTGCGGTACGCCGTGAGCCGACCGTAATCGGGCCGGAAACCGTTGTCCGGATCTTCGGTGGTGATCCGGCATTGCAGCGCGCAACCGCGCAATTGAATATCTTGTTGCAGCGGCACGCCGCTGCCCTGCTCGCCCTCGATAAGACCGATCTTGGCGCCTTCAGTCACCCGTATCTGGGCTTTG
>JACCDG010215728.1_pt1 | contig 16933 bp, 15 predicted proteins | sample 7442471 | NCBI WGS metagenome assembly JACCDG01 (sample SAMN15323444, study PRJNA562643) | freshwater metagenome | isolation source: river surface water | place: USA:Blue River Watershed | collected 2017-08-17 | reverse complement strand
GGTGTAACCTTGTTCCAATTGGTGAATGAATTACCTGATAAAGAACCGTGGTAATCAAGCAGGCATTCCCATTCGTGAGTTATAGAGTCTATAACAACCACTTCTATACCTGATGCAACACAGAAATCAATGGCTTCTATGTACTTCTCAGGTTCGAACGGTGCTGAAATACCTAACACCTTGTAACCACCTAAATGAGCGTATAGATGTGAAGATTCGTTCTCAGTATCTATCACAGCCACCTTATCCCAGCTTTGACAGAGGCCATGAGCCACAAGCAAAGCAGAATATGTTTTACCACTACCACTATGACCCTGTATAGCCATCTTAATTTTAGCCCGTTTTCTTTGGGCAGTTTGAAATTCCATAACATATTAGTTTAGGTATAAATAAAAAAAGGGGCATAGCAACCTGCTACACCCCTTGTAATTACGATTTTTGACTATGTTAACGAGTTAGTCTTGGCTTTTTGTTGCCTACTCCTTCGCTTACAACTTCAAGATTTGTTTCTCCTATCAATTCTAAACTTCCTTTAGGACGATAAGCATAAGAATGGGCTAATACGATCATCTCTCCAGTAACCTTATTAATATATTCATAAGGTTCTGTTTCTACTCGTACCACATCTCCTTCTATCTGCTGACCAACCATCAGTTTAGCAACATCAACAGAGAAAGTGGAAGGAATCCTACACTTTCTAGTAGTAGCATAAAACTTAGAAGTGTTTTGTGATTGAACAAGCTCAATTCCACCTGATAGCTCTAGTAGAACAAATGATTCGCCTGTTGTTGTACTTACTTTTTCAATGTAATCTGATACAATTACCATAATGTTTATTATTTAATGTGAGTAATTCTAAGTCAAAAATAGACCTAGGGGGGGCATCTGCCTCCCAAATGAAGGGAGGGATGGTTCACCCAGGCCCCTTAAAGACACTATTACACCTAATAAATTTATAGCTATTTTATCCTGTCATTAATACAATTACAAACTAATCAGAGTAACTAAACTATTACAGTTCTGATGATAGATTGACTGTTGATCAGATATACTCGATTGCAAATTGCAGAATTGCAACTTTGCAACTTTGCAATTCTGCAAACTAAATATTTAGGCTTTTCTATACTTACCATACGACTCTTTAATAACTAAACCTGACTCTGTTAGGCTATTTATCCAGTTGTATAATGTTCTTCCTGATACGTTAAACGGGACTTTATCAATCTTAAAGTCATCAGGAGTGAATTCTGATGGTAAATAATCAAAAAACTTCAGTTTTTCTTCAAGCTCCCTATCAAGTTTTTCTCCAGGCAACATCCTAAATAACTTGATAGCATTAAACAACGAAAGTTTAACTAACACCAGTGCAGATTTAAACTGATCATCAGTCACTGTGATTTGAGAACTCGTGTCTTGCGATTGATAATAATCGACTAACCTTAGAACTGAAGCAACCCTACAAACAAAATTAACATGCCTTTTAATCAACGATCCTGCATTTTCAGACATAAATTCATAGATGTATTTATAATGATATTTGCCAAACAACTGCAATTCTTCTAGCTGACCAGGAGTAAAACAAATCTCTACGGTTCTATTGAGGGAATGCTTGTACAAGCTCTCAAAATCTTTACCCAACGTCTTAGTATAATGCCCAAGATCAACATCATCATTTTCCAGTTCTAGATCAAAGATCGGACTACCGCCAAATTCAAAAAACATAAACCTAGAAAAAAGGCCATCCTCATTGCTAAAAAACAGTTTGGAAACTTGAGACAACGTACCCACGAATAATATAGCCGCTTTGGGAACATCAACGAAAACTTCGCCCCCACCCTTAGTTGCTGCTCTTATTGGCTCCTGCTCTGCGATTAATCGTAACATGGCTGAATTTTGGTTACCATGATCCTTTTTTGCCGAATTCACATAAATATCTAACTCTAGCTCAACAAGTAACATCCCATGATTTTCACCATTCAGGTTTAACTGATCTAAAACTGCAACCGAAGTTGCGTTTGCTGGAAATGTTAATAATTGCAAAGATGGAAGAACAGGGGGAGTACAAATTTGCCCTTTCTTTATCTGGAGTTCATATTTCTTATAAGCTGCATTGTATTTAGATAGCTCTATTGATTTATTTTTCTGAAGAGCCTTATCGACATCATGAGTTAATAAAGCCGAATACCGAATTAATCCTTTATCACTGGATGGAGGAGCAAAAATAATGGTTGAAAGCATTGGTGATAGTCTTCTTTTTCGAAGCAAAAATGAAGCTCTAGCAGTAATAGAACTAAGCACTGTTATTCCTCCTATTAGAGAAATCAACTTGGCCTCTTGTTTATCATATGGCTGAATTACCTTCTGGATAAAATCAGGCAACTCCTTCAATAAAGCCTCTATTTCGTCTGATGTTGGCTTCAAACTCTCTATATAAGTATCTAATGAAGAACCGGTTAGGGACTTTCCATTATCATTCTGGTTGTCAGAATCATTTAACATATTAAACAAATTAAGAATCTTGAATATTTGATGCAATGAGGATTAAATCCAAACCCTCATCACATCCTAGGGATATGCAATCTTTGCCTACCCAAACTACAAATTACCAAACCACACCCACCAACGACCAACTATTAAATAAAAGATTATAGCTCTAAATACACATCTATTGCGTGTAAACTAATAAAATGCCTCTTTCTAGGGGCTGATTGTTTAGACATAAGCTTTTTGAGCTTTATTAGCCTATAAACTGAACTACGCGAAATACCCAGCATTTCAGATAACTCTTTTGGAAGTAGACCATGTTTATTGTGAAACTTGATATTATTCCCAAGTAAATCAATCCAATGAGCCATTTCTGAGTGTCCAGCTAAATAATGTAAGATACTCTTGTATCTATTCAATTGCTTAACTGGAATTAATGGAGTTGGTTGGTTAAAAAATGGAGCTGCTCCAGTCAAACCTTTGTCATCAATTTCTGCCATGATTTAATAGCTTTTGTTGATAACCTCGGTAACTGTTGCTTGCCTGTGTTTTGAAATCCAATCAACAAGATCCGATTTTTTAAAGTACAGCTTTCTACCTGGGCGGTAAAATGGTATCAGCCTCTTGGAGGTGAGTTGATACAAGTAAGAAGTCTCCAGGTTCAAAAACTCTGCAGCTTCATTAACGGTGAGAATCTCTTTGTTCTCCCGATGGTGATCAGTCATGATCTTCTCGATTCTCTCGAGGATTTCAGTTATTTGTGACATAAAATATTATTTATATCGCAAAAATATAGCCTAATTAACGGCGCACATAATAAAAATTCAGTAACGCCGTAATGACATTAGTAAAGTGTTTGATAAATACCCAAAAAGCTAATTATTTATATTTTTATACGGCGTTAATCCTCCAAATGCAATTTCAACTGCAACTGATTTATTTGTACTTTTTATGTGGCCAAAGTTCTTCCTGAGATTTTCACCTTGCCATCTAATTTGCTTAAATTCCTCAAAATTATCTGCAACATACTTCCAATATGAAGCTCCTTGGGGCTTATGCCATCCCAATTTTTGCAACTCTTTAACAATTTTCAAAAGTACACCTTGACTCAATACTTTTATTCGATGTTTATTATCACCTTTTCCCCTTAAAACACTCTCGAAATCACTAAAATCTCCTTTTATTTGTTCCTCTCCAGGTTTAGTTAGATTCTGATATAACATTTCAACTTCTCGATTTGGCACATTTTCACCTATAGAAAACCCTCCGGTTCTTACAATTTTCATGGCATATAATTCAATCATTTTTAGAGATTGCGTAGTCAATAAGTCAATGGTTTTATCTAGCCCTTTTACATTTCTTGATACTTTGTTTATATCAATACCCTTTTCTTTTTTTAGTGTAGATGAATCGGGTAAATCTTGATGATATATTTCCATACATGAAGAATCTGATTTCCTTAAAGAATACTCATTTATTGTTTCTAGCAAATGAGGTTTAACCTTTAAGATTTCAGTTTTAGCTTCATTTAGCGACAGCTTACCTATCTTATACTTCTTTTTCAAACCATCTAATTGTGCATTAAATCCTTTGATCAATAAACACTCTAATATTTTAATTGCAATTTTATTATCTATTGATCCTAAGAAAGAATAAACGGTTGAATTACCAAGACTATATTGTGGTTGTGCTTTCTCTTTTAGTGCTAAAACAACTTTTTTGAAATCTTTCATAACTCTAGATTTAAACGATTTGCTGCCTCTTTTTTCTTTTCATCCAAAATGTTAGAATAAATCATTGTAGTAGCTACATGCTTGTGACCTAACATTTTAGATAATGTAAATATATCGGTACCCCGGGACAATTGTAATACAGCATGAGAGTGTCTTGCAATGTGGAAAGTGACTTTTTTGTTAATCCCTGAGGAGGTTATCCAATTTTGTAGCTGTTGATTATGCCAACTACTATATCGAAGTCCAATAAATACTCTAACATCATCTTTACCCCGAACACCTAAAAACTTTATAGCAGAGTCAGGTATAGCAAGTGTTTCGGCACCTTTAGTTTTTTTCTGCCTAAAACGAATATAGTTACCCATTGATTCATCATAGTGCAATTCTGACCAAGTCAATTTAATGATGTCGCTCCATCGCAAACCTGTTAGTACTGAAAAAAGAAAGGCTTCTTTTAATTTCGGGACTGAACAGTTTTTCTGTGCTATTTTACGCACTTCTTCTTCCGTCAAAAATTCACGCTGGGTTTCTTCAGGAGTATATCCTGAAACAGAACCAGCAATATCCTTTGTTAAAATACCCAATTTTCTAGCCTCTTTTAATGCCGCTTTTAACTTATTAAAATAAGAAACTTTAGTATTGATGGCTAAGGGCTTTTTATTGGATTGTATAACATTATCTAGGTATTGCTTAAAACCAATAAGAAAAGCAGGGGTGATATCTTCAAAACTTAGTCCTTTATGAGCATAAGCCTTAAAATAATTTAACATGCTTTTCCAGTTTCCTTCATTTCCTGCACTCGTACTTCGCTCTAATGCCAATCTCTCAAGAAATGGGATTAAAGCTGCTTTTTGTCGTTTGACATCAGAAAGATCAAATTTACCCGACTGTATTTCCAGCTGGCGTTTATGGCATATATTTTGAGCCATTATCAAACTTTCCTCATTGTGTATTCGCTGTAACGGTGTCAACTTACCCTTTTCTGGCTTGGGGATAAGGCAAATATCTAGGTATTCGCTCTTCCTAATTCCATTCTGGTAGTAATCCAAATAGAAAACGATCTTGTCTTTCTTCTGCCTTTTTCTCAGAGTTACCTTCATAGTATTACATAAATTGTTCCAAATCTTGTCTTTTTATCAAAACCCTTCTATTAAACCTACTTACTGATATAGTGGAGCTAGCAATCATTCTTTCAATGGTGCGTGTACTAACTCCTACATATAGCGCTGCTTCTGCAATTGTAAGAAACACTTTTTGTTGTATTTCTACTAACCTCAAAAATGGAGCATCCGAAACTTGCTTCTTAGCATCAGATTGAACTGCATTAATCTTCTTTTCTCTAGCTAATTGCTTATAATGTCTGCTATTACATTTATGAGTGCAATACTTAGTATATAGTGTTTTAGCCTCAAAATAATCAAGGCAGTATAAACACTGTTTCAGATAGTTCAAATTGCTACTCATTAATTATAAATTCGCTTCTTCTCGCCCGTCAGCAACCGACAGGAACCGTCAGCAACCGTCACGAACCGTCAGTAACCGACAAAATCTCGCCAACTTGTTGCCTGGCAACAAAAAATCTAAAGTTGGCAACAAACTGGCAACAAATATAAGTCAAAAGGCAACAAATAGGCAACAAAAAAACCGAAGTAAATTCGGTTTAAATCAAGCTATATGAGCTTCAAATCAATAATAATCAAACGTATCATTTTCCGATACAGAACTTCCCAAAGATATTCTTCAACAAATCATCATTCGATATCTGCCCTGTAATCTCCCCTAAATCATGCAAGGCATAGCGAAGATCCTGCGCAATCAAATCACCCGTTAAACCCGTTTGTAATCCTCGTAAAACAGACTCCAAAGTCTCCTGGGTTTGAAGTAAATGTTGGTAATGACGCAAATTGGTCACCAAAGTACCTCCGGTACTCACCTGATCCAATCCCACCACATCAAGCAATGCCTTTTCTAAATCCGCTAAACCCTCCTTATTTTTTGCAGATAGGCAAATCAAGGAAGGTATTTCTTGTGTAAAGACATCTAATGCAACCGATGAAACTTGATCCTTCTTATTTAAAATCTGAATAACCGGAATATCCAACGCTCCCAAGGCTTCTACCCCAGCAAGAATCGATGCCGCCGTTTCTGTCGTTGCATCCGCCATGTATATCACTACCTGCGCCTTCTTTACCCACGCCTGTGTACGCTCCACACCCATCGCCTCAATCACATCTTCCGTCTCGCGCAAACCCGCTGTATCAATCAGACGAAACTTAATCCCGCCCAATACCCATGAATCTTCCAAACTATCTCGCGTCGTTCCCGCTATATCCGAAACAATCGCACGTTCTTCATTCAATAAGGCATTCAGTAAAGTCGATTTTCCTGCATTGGGTTTACCCACAATTACTGTCGCCACCCCATTCTTAATCGCATTTCCCGCTCGGAAACTCGCAACTAAAGGACGAATCGCAAGCAATAATTGGTTCACCAAATCCTCTAAATCCTTCCGATCCGCAAATTCCACATCCTCCTCACCAAAATCCAATTCCAATTCTATTAAAGACGCAAAATGAATCAACTGCTCCCGCAAGGCCGCTAATTCATTCGAAAAGCCCCCACGCAATTGATGCAATGCCGCTGCTTGTGCCGCCGCCGAATCAGCCGCAATGACATCCGCTACCGCTTCCGCCTGCGCCAAATCAAAGGCGCCATGCATGAATGCTCTTTGGGTAAATTCTCCTGCACGCGCCAAACGCGCACCTTTCTCCACAAACAATTGAATAATACTCTCCTGAATAAACGAAGAACCATGACACGAAATCTCGACCACGTCTTCTTTGGTATAACTCTTCGGGGCAATGTATAAACTCACCACCACTTCGTCATATACCCGACCAGCATCCTCTATCCGACCATAGTGAATCGTATGAGAAGCCTGCTTCGTTAAGTCTTTGGGCTTAAATACTGCATTAACAAGCGGAATCGCATCAGGACCCGACAAACGGATCACCCCAATGGCTCCCACCCCAGTAGGGGTTGCCAATGCAACAATCGTGTCTTGAAATAACATTATAGCAAGTTTTGAAGCTTCATGGCTACCGACATATCTCCAGAAATTTTCACTTTTCCAGTCATCACGGCCATCATGGGATTCAATTCACCTTTTAATAAAGCAGTAAAATTTTCTTCCGTGGCAGCTATCGTGCAATCAGCATCCACGTTCTCATTGGTCACCGTCCCATCCGAATTAACCACAATGATACCCGAAGGAAATGCAAATTTAAAAGATACACCCTGTCCGCCTTTTTGAGCGGCTAGTGCTTGAATTCGTTCGTTGATTTCTTGAAATGTCATGTTTTGTCTTTTAAAACACAAAACTAACACTTAAATCTCCCGATGACAAATTACTTTGAAGTCACAATATTGGCAGGATTCTACATCCGAAGTCTTTTCAAAGGGCTTCGAACGATCCAAAATTTTATCAACCCATGCTTGTACTAATTGATGAGAATCAGCCATAAATCCTTCCATACTTTGTTCCTCCGAAAACCATAATCCTAGTTTAGGCACCGACAGAACGCCTGCATCCAAATTCCGAAAGGAAATGATTCCCGGTTCTATCCACATATTTTTCCAATCCAATCCCGCGAACAAAGAATTCGTTTGCGTCCGAACGGCTTCAGCTAATAAAAACTTATACAACCACAACTGCAATAATTTACCCTTCAAATCATCCGAAAGCAAGTCGGCCATCAGCCCATGCATGCTTATCGTCAAATCCTTCGTTTCTACTTTTCCAGTCTTATAATCAATGATTCGGTACTTGCCATCGACCCGATCTAATCGGTCGACACGCCCCTTCAACTTCACCGAAAACACATCCCCTTCAAAGCTAACAGGTACCCAAGTTTCCAAATCCATTTCGGTATCCAATAATTGAACCCGTCCGACATTCCAATGAACCTCAGCGTTATAATAATTAGTCAAAATTGTTTTGGCAACTTCTTTTAACACATAATTAAAGCCTTTTTCCATCTCGAATACACCCTCAGTTTCCTGAATTTGTGCCATGGCCTGATCCAACAATTCATCTAAATGATCTATCCGCCATTTCGTATCTGCTTGATCAACCCATCCGGCATGCGATTCCAAAATCTCCTTATCCACGTTCTCAAGCACTTTATGCACCCATGTTCCAAACACATCAGCCCCCAATTCATCCTCGTATTGTTTCTCCTTGCGCAAATTCAACACATAGCTGTAATAATATTGTAGGCTACAATTCGCAAATTGTGCCATAGCTGAAGGGGATAAACCTCGCAAGGATAAATTGTTCTTTAATTGCGCAATTAGTTCATCCGATTTTTCTATCCGATTGACATCATTTCCCATTGTCTGCTCAACTAAATCAAAACGCACATGCGGCTCAGTCCATGTTAAAGCTGGATTTTGTTTCACCCAATCCAACCGTAATTGCTTAATAAAGCGACTCATTTCCTTCACACTTGATTTTTCGGAAGGCTGCACATAAATCAATTCGATTTGTTTGGGCCTTTGCAACAGGCGATGAAAGTGGTAGGATGTCACCGCATCCGCTTGGGTAAACGTAGGCAAATCAAAGGTGTTCATTTGAGCAATATCCAAAGGAATCAAACTTTCCCTTTTACGCGTTCCAGGCAAACTCCCCTCATTCAAAGACAGGACAATCACGCGATCAAAATCCAAGGTTCGCGTCTCTAAAAGTCCCATCACATGCAGCGTCCGATTCTTTTGTTCCGCTACTTCAAAGGTCAATTTCTGCTGTTGGATTAAATTCAACAACAACTTAAAACCGATTTTAACTGAAACCTCATCAACCATTGTGATCACATCAGCTAAATTATCAATCACCCGACGTGCCTGCGTCAAGGCTTGCGCATCTGCCCCCCAATCTTTTTGGGGCATTTCCAAAAGAATTTGACCGAAAGCTTCGGATGTAAATTGGAGTATTTCTGGGAATGTTCCCGATTTGAATAAAAGAGCTAAGGCAGGCAGCTCAACTAAGCCTCGTATCGCATCGATAGATACATATAAATCCGTAGTCCCTATTAAAGCCTGCCAAACGCGATTCAAATCCTTCGAAGCGCTTTTTGAACATCCGTCCAAGTAATATTGCATCAACGCATGTTGCATCAAATTGCGAAATTGCCCCACGGGAATACGTGTCGCATCTGCACGCTTATGAATTTCACTCAATAAGGTAATGAAAGAAAATACGGGCGTTTTTTTCAATGAATATCCCATCGTAATATTCAAGCGTTCCTTAAATTCCCCCACAAACAATAAAACCTGATCCAGAAGACTTTCATCTCCTAACACCAAAGCCACTTGTTCCTCAACACCATGTTTTACCTGCCATTGACGAATCAATTCCATCGCCACAAAAACCTGTGCACTGGGATTGGCAACACCTAAAACCTCCACTTCTTTGGCATCCTTAGCGAAATGCTGCTCCATCCATTGGAAATTTGATTTAGCTAAATACTTATTCGATCCTGCATCAGCATAATGCCTAAGCCAATTTCCCGCACGGTGAAATGAATTCTTCACATAATATTCATCCGCATCCCAAAGTGTCTCAGCAACATCTTGTTTTAAAAGGGCACGAATAATCTCTTCCTCCCCTTTGGACAAGGCATTAAAGCCCACAAAATAGATTTTTTTGTATTGCTTTGCTGTAGTTTCATTTGCAGCTAAACGAGCGGCTAAATCTCGATAGGCCATACCTCGATAAGCCAATCCTCGATCTTTTACTCGAGCTTGCAAACGGCCATAAACTTCCAATAAATGGTCATATAGTTTGAAATAAGCCTTGGTATGTTGGGTTATGTACTTTCCCGTATCTTCTTCTCCATATTCCGCACCCCAACGCTCTAAAGACTTCACCTCAGACAGAAAAGAGAATATCTGATAGGGCTCCACTAGATACATGTCCAATGTATCAAAGTCTTTCAACATCATCTGTCCCCAACCCATAAATCGGTCAAAATCGACCAAAGGATCTACTTCTTTAAAACAATGATAGGCTTCAAATAACAATTCTATCGGATCGATTAACGTCGAATCCGTCATTTTGAGCGCAAATTCCTCAATCGTCATGAAATCTGGCGCTAAAAACGGCCGATCACTCAAATAGGCTAATTCTTTTTTAAGGTAAAGTACACCACGCTGCGAGGGCATCACCACCGCGATCTCTTGCATTTCTTCGATACTATGTTGTGCCCACAAATGCTCGGCCGTCTTCCTTAAAAATGTCTTCATTACCTATAAATTCCCCTTTTTCATTTCTTTCACGGCATAATCCACCGCACGCGCCGTTAATGCCATATAAGTCAATGACGGATTTTGCGTCGACGTAGAAGTCATACAAGCCCCATCCGTCACAAATACGTTTTTCACCGCGTGCAATTGATTCCACTTATTCAACATCGAATTCTTCGGATCTGCCCCCATGCGAACGCCACCCATCTCATGGATATCTAATCCAGGGGCTTGTTTGCTATCTCTTGTACGAATGTTTTTAAATCCAGCTTTATGATACATCTCCGAAAACTGATCGATAAAGTCTTGTACCATTTTATCATCATTGTCATCGTAAGTAACGTCCATGTGCATGATAGGCAATCCATGAGCATCTTTTTTCACTGGGTCCAAACGAACCTGATTGCTTTCCTTCGGAATGGTTTCTCCCATCATGTGAGAACCTGCATACCAATTCGTATTTAACTTCGGATTCAAAAGCGAATGTTTCAAACTCTCACCTACCGAATTTTGGTCGGCATGCGTACCTCTTCCCGCGCTCATACCCGCCGCATAACCGCGTAAAAAGTTGGTCTCCTGCTTATACAAATTACGGAAACGTGGCACATAACCCGAAGTAGGTCGAGAACCTTCCGTTTTCGTATCCAAATAGCCTTCATATTCCGCCGAAAGTGAGGCCCGGTAATTATGAAATGCCACGTATTTTCCTAATACCCCGCTATCATTTCCCAAACCATTCGGAAAACGATGGGACTTCGAATTCAATAAAATAGCATTTGTATTCAATGCTGCTGCGGTTACAAAAATAACTTTAGCATAATATTCCACCATTTCATTCGTATATGCATCGATCACCCGAACACCGATGGCGCGGGCCTTTTGCTCATCGTAAATGATGGATTCCACAATCGAATCAGGACGCAAGGTCATATGACCCGTTTTCGCTGCCCAAGGCAAAGTAGAGGCATTTGAACTGAAATAACCTCCATAAGGACATCCACGCTGACATAAGTTCCGACTCATGCAACGGCCACGGCCTTGTTGGTAGTGGATTTCACGTGGCTCCGACAAATGCGCACAACGCGCCACAATTACATGTCGGTCGTTATAATGCTTTTTCATTTCCGCTTGGAAATGTTTTTCTACGCAGGTTAATTCATAAGCCGGCAAGAAATCGCCATCTGGCAAAGAATCCAATCCATCTTTATTTCCTGATATTCCAGCAAAATGCTCCACATAGGAATACCAAGGATCAATGTCTTTGTAATTAATAGGCCATGGCGTCGCAAAACCATCGCGTGCAGGACCATCAAAATCCAATTGGGACCAGCGTTGCGTTTGGCGCGCCCACAACAAGGACTTACCTCCCACCTGATAGCCCCGAATCCAATCAAAAGGCTTATCTTGTTCATAAGGATGTTCCGCGTCCTTCACCATGAAATGCTTCGCATCTTCTCGGAAAGCATAGCATTTACTCACGATAGGATTGGCAGCGATTTCTGCTTGCGTTAATCGCCCACGATGTTCAAATTCCCATGGACTCATCAACGTCGTAGGATAATCTTCATTATGTGTCACCTTGCGGCCTCTTTCCAGCACCAAGGTTTTAATTCCTTTGTCACAAAATTCTTTGGCAGCCCATCCACCTGCGATACCCGAACCGATTACAATCGCACCATAGGTACGCTTCTCTGCATGTTTTAAAATTTCCATCGCTTATTTGTTAACCGGCACGCAAGGATTCCAAAATCCGGGCGCCATTTGATAATTTAAATGATTTACCATGACATATTCAGTCGTCACATACCCTTGAATCGTCAACCCCTTCAAAGTCGACATGGATTTCTGCGCATCGGCACCATGTTTTCCTTGTTCTAATTCAAACAAAAACGCTTCCAAAGCAGGACCACTCGCTTGCGACCAATCTCCTTTGTATAAGCTTGGTATTTGACCCAAAACGCTGCGAAAAATTTGCTGTGCTTTGGGCTCATAACAATCTTTCAACATCGTTTTAACGAAGGTAGGGACACCTAAACTGACAGCTCCCGGAATCGAAGATTCAGGGATAATACCACCCATCCAGCGATTAAGAACATCTTCCTCTGCAAGACTTAATGAAAGTGAAATGGGTTTGGATTTGGCCGACAAATCATAATAGGCAACGGTTCCCAGGGCAGCTAATGTCATTCCTTTTAACCAGGCACGGCGACTCGACATTTTCATGTTTGATAGGTTTTTGAATACCCTACAAACTTATCAAAAATTAATCAAATAAAAGCCACTTTACCCCATAAGCAAAGCCCCGACTCATCGCAGGATACAGATATGCCGAATAATAATTATCTGTCAACAATCCTTGGGTCGCATTTGCCATTTTAAAGAACAAACGAACCCGATTTATTCGCAAGGAAACATAAGGATCAACCTGCACAAAAGCAGGTAATTCGTAACGATTTTGGAGGTGATATTGTTGAATGGCCGGTTGGTACGTATCTCCATAATACGCCGACTGCCCGATCACATCTATCCCAAACTGCATATAAAGCAATTTCTTGTATTGAACATTCAAGGCGAAATTAGCATTGGCGACTAACTTCGGCATACGCATAACATCAGGACCCGTTTGCGTAGTTGCATGTACATTCGATTGCCATTCGAAGCGACCAAAATTACCACCCAAAGCAATTGAAGTACGGAAAATAGCAATGGCCTCGCGAGCTTGTGTCGCTGTTCCAAGACTATCATAATATACCCAAGAACCAATGCGTTGAATGGTCACCGATGGCTTCACATAAAAATGCTTGGTATTTACCTCAATCCCTCCGGCTAATTGATCGAACTCAATGTTAGCAAAATCATTTTTCCATCGATACGAAGTATTATACATCCATTGATTGGCCAAAGTAGGACTCACAGAAGTCCGTTGGTAATTTGCCCAAAACCATGGCGAACTCAACGAAGCCTTCATCAAATAATCAGAACCAATCAAATACTCCCCTTCAGCCTGAAAATCAAGGTTTTTACCAACTTGTTGGCGTAACCATAAACCCACATAATTTTCTAATTTATCTAAGGTCGTCGTGTTTAAGGGATTATAGACCGACCAGTACCGCTGCTTGACATGGGCGCGATAAGTAAACTGTCGGTAAATCCCCTTAATACCTGTTTGGTGGCTATACGAGCGCCATTGATTTTCATTATAAAGCGAATCACTCGTTGGCGCTTGAATGTAATTGATATATGTTCGAGGATAGAATCCTGCAGCTAAATTCGTCTGAAAAGCCAAATCTCTGTATTTCACCTTTCGCGTTTCCAAATCCAATCGCTGAAATAATTGCAATTCTTTAAATCCAATGAACTCGTGATAAAGGTGTAGTTTCAGAAACTGGTCGTTGGACTGCGTTTTGGAGTCCGATAATAAAGCTGTATTATCAATGTATTTCAATGCAGCGGCGGGTGTTTGACCCGTCGATAATTTAATTCCCCCTTGGTCATTTGTCCCCTGATCAAAATAATTGATGTGCCCCAATAATCGATACCGCTTGTTGCGCGAAGTAAAATTGGTGTGCAATAAAACGCCCCATTGGCCGGTTAAACTTTGATCCCCCGATTTAAACGCGGCATCTGTTAAATTCTTATCCGCAACCAATCGTTGGATTTCAAGCCCCACATTCCACAAAGAATCCACATTTCGAGCAAAAGCAAAATTCAAATTAGTTTGACCACCGGCACCCAGATTATAGGTCACATCCGAATAGGGCGATTTAGTTTGATAGTATCGAATTTGGTCCGCTTGAAATGCATAGGGCACATAGGCATTATAGCCCATTTGCGTACCAATAGCCTTGGGAGCCTTGGTAAAAATATCCCGATAAGCTGTTCCTTGATTCCCTAAATTCGCGGATAGAAAACCATCACGTTCTTGATACAAATAGCGATGTAATAGCGTCAACGTTGTATCAATGCGGCGTTGAACCACTTCACTATTTACAGCATCCGATTCTAAAAAATAATGTACCGTTTGCGGGCCATAGATTTGTTTGGTTGAATCATCCAAGGCAGCCCTACCTGATTTATTCGAAGTTTGTTGGCCACCTTTCTTCTGTGTTTTCGGATCTGGAAAACCGGCATTGGCAGGATCGTAAGCACCCATTTGCCCATTGGTAATTTGGCTAAACCCGTGCAAGGCTTGCAACAGAAAAACAATAAGAGGGTAAATCGACCGCATTTTCACAGCGCAAAGGTAATTAAATAATGTTTAGCGCTTGAGGCTTTGGGTCAACCAAGTCCAAAATTCCGCTTCATGTGACACAAATTCCATTTGCATGGGTAGGTAATATAAGTGTGCTGCTAAATGTGGATAATCTGCCAAATGTTCTTGGAAACGCATAAAATCCTTGTGCGTCGTCAAAATTCCCGTATCCTCTTGGCATTGCTTCGCAATGTATTCCCAATACTGAAAATCAGCTGTTTGAAAGGCATAATGATCGGCGTAGGACTCCTGATTAATAATATCTCCTAAACTTTTAGCTTGTTTGAAAAAAGGCATCGGATCGGCAATTCCTGCCACGAGGTGCCATTTTTTGATTGCAGTAGAATTAGGTCCTATTGGATTTCCATAACTCACACGTGTGTAAAATACAGGCAGACCAAAGGATTCAAAAGCTGTTTGTTTCGCCTCAGCTAACATGGATGGACAACGATTTACGATAATGGCCTGGGCGCGCCGAACACCCGCAATCGACTCTCGCAACCTCCCCAAAGGCATTAATTTATCCGTAAAAAAAGGCTTATCGTAAGTCGTGCATAGTAAATTCACATCCCCTTGAATCGCGCGATGCTGAAAGGCATCATCCAAAAATAAGGTGTCGATATCCTGTTGTAATTTTTCTACCCCCACAACTCGTTTTTCACAAACGACGACGGTGGTTTCCGGCATGAGTTGTTTATAAGCCAACGGTTCATCGCCCACTTCAGATGCTTTGGAGCTAGATTCCACCCAACGAAAGCCTTTGGTTTTACGCCCATAGCCCCGACTCAATATCCCTAATCGTTCCTGAAAAGGCCAATGCTGAACTAAATAAGCCACAAATGGGCTCTTTCCTGTGCCCCCAACGGCGAGGTTACCGATGATGATTGTTTTCGGTTGGCCAACATGCTTGCTGTCGAAATACGTATGATCATATAACCAATTCCGGCAGGAAGTAATCAGGCCATATAACTCCGATAATAAATAAAAAAGCAAGCGTTTAATCATTCCTTAAAACTACTAAATAAACAAATCAATAGAAAATAATAACTTGCGGACATGATTCAATTGAAATCCCATACACTCAATTTCCATTTTGAAGCAGGAACATCCCGAGGTGTTCTAACACAGAAGACGAGTTACTTTATTCATATCGAACAAGATGGACGCTCGGGAATCGGCGAAGCAGGTCCCCTGCGCGGTTTAAGCCCGGAATTTGAAGAAGATTGTACGGCTTCATTTCAAATGTTTATTAAACAATTACCTAAATTACCCCTTACCATCGCGGAAATTCCAGCGTATCTGGAAAACATCCCCTTCTCATTTCCTTCCTTGCGGATGGCCTTGGAAATGGCCTTATTGGATTGGATGCAAGGTGGACATGGACAATATTTCAACAATTCCTTTTCTACCCAAGAAGCTCCTATTCCGATCAATGGATTAATCTGGATGGGAAATCCTTCGTTCATGCGCGAGCAAATTGATGCCAAATTAGCCGCTGGCTATAATTGCCTTAAATTGAAAATTGGCGCCATCGATTTTGAACAAGAAATTGATATTTTGCGTGAAATACGTACTCGTTATTCCGCTTCTGACTTAAGCATCCGTGTAGATGCGAATGGCGCCTTTCCCGTTTCGGAAGCTACAGAAAAATTAGAACGTCTGGCTCAATTTGACTTACATTCCATCGAACAACCTATTCGCGCGGGCCAATGGGAGGCGATGCATGAGTTGTGTACCCAAAACATCTTACCCATCGCGTTGGATGAAGAGTTGATCGGCATGGAAAAGCGGGAGGAATTACTCAATGTAATAAAACCTCCATACATCATTCTAAAACCTAGTTTGTTGGGTGGATTTCACGCTACAAAACTTTGGATCGAGGCTGCCGAAGCACAAGGAATCGCTTGGTGGATTACGTCTGCCTTGGAATCGAACATTGGCCTCCAAGCGATTGCGCAATTTACGGCGGAGTTCAATAATCCATTACCGCAAGGTTTGGGAACGGGTCAATTGTACACAAATAATTTTGAAAGTGGACTTTATATCCAACAAGGTAATATTTTTCAAAAATCGGGGCATCCAAGAGCCACGCCTTTTGACTAAAACTCCTATCTTTGCTCAGCAAAAATTTAACATATCCGCATGAATACGATTGACGAGG